>ERZ827194.123-NODE-123-length-84459-cov-4.68791_pt1 | contig 84459 bp, 64 predicted proteins | sample MGYA00519777_ERZ827194 | MGnify/ENA primary metagenome ERZ827194 (study PRJEB31778, sample SAMEA3449277) | human gut metagenome | biome: human gut; feature: human-associated habitat; material: faeces | place: United Kingdom | collected 2010/2012 ...
GATTCTTCTTTCTATAGTGCTTACAGTATACCAGATTCATTAAAAAATGTCTCTCGAAGTGTCTTAAATTACGATACCATTATACTTAATAAATGTCTTTAGATTTAAAACAATACCTTTGAAACCGTAATTTCCAAAGAGTTTTCGAAATGGAAGTTCCTGGTATTTTGCCGGTACTGTTTCCATCGTTTCGGTTCTTCCATCCAGTATTTTGAAAAGTTCAATTTCTCACTTAGGGTAATCCTTAATATTACATTTTGACGATCCTATTCTTAAAAATCTCTTTTCTTTAAATGCCATAGGAATTTCAGATGCAACCGGAATTACTAAAACTACAACTCCGTATATTTTGCCGCATTTCCTTTTGCTTTATCTACCGGATACTTTGCTTCATTCTGTTTCATCTTCATATTCACGATTTCATCTGCATCAAGTTCCAATTTATCAAGAAGATTTTGTGAATAAACAAGTACATCTGCCAGTTCTTCTTTTATATGCTGCAGATCATACTCTGTATCACTCCACTGGAAACACTCCAACAACTCTGCTGCCTCAATCACAATCGATTTTGCAAGATTTGCCGGACTATGAAATTGATCCCAATCCCGCTCTTCTGTAAATTTGCGAATACGCTCTATTGTTTTTTCCTTCATAAATTTTACCCCTTTATCATTTTTGTTTTAAAAGTTTCTTAAAATATTGTGCCAAGGCTGTATCCGTGCAATATACATAGCATCCCTTCATACCTCTTGTCATGAGTGTTCTGTATGTATTTTTTATGATTTCATCTGCAACCTGATCTGCTTTTTCTTTGTCTTTCTTCGCTAGTGTTTTTATTCCTTTCAAAGAATTATCGGTCTTTGCACGTTTTGTGTAGTCTGTGATCACTTTCCCGTTTTCAAATCGCATATCATCACCAATGATGACACCCGTATAATCGAATTCTAGTCCTTGCGATGTATGAATACATCCAGCTTCATGAACTGACCCTTCACTGATTGCAAAAGCATCTCCACCATTTAGATTCCAGCTTATGGAATAATCTCCAATTTCGATATCATGGAAATTTGTATTGTTTCTGGTAGCCTTCGGCCAATCCCAACAATAACCCGCGAGAATTCTTGCTCTATTTCTGGCGCGGTTCTTTTCAATCACAATTGCCTCCATTTCTGCAGGCGTATCACAGATACGAATATCATAATCAATTCCGTCAAGATCATAATTTGCTGTTTCGCGGATTTCCAACGCCTGATCTAACCATGCCAGGTATCCATCAGAACCATTACAACGGAACTGAGAAACAAGTTGCATTTTAACAACTTCTGATTCTTCCAAATCTGCCCACTTTTCTATTTCAGCTACACTCCCAATATCTGATAGTGTAACCCTCTGACTCTCATCAATAAAAAACACACTACAAACAGCGGCATGAATAATTTCTTTTATCTGGTTCTCTCCCATATTTTGGAACATACCGGATTTCTCATTTAGCCTATGTGCTTCATCAGCCAGTAATGTTTCAACTGAATTTCTTGGTGCTTCTGTATAACTTCCAGAACCTTTAAAGAGATTATCTACACTGTTTTTTTTCATATGTCCCTTTAATTTAAATTGATAAACAGTTCTCGGTGCAGCATTTTTTGAAACATATTGAACAAATTGCATTCGATTTGTGAGTTCAGCCAGTAGATTAATTGCAACAACTGTTTTCCGGTTCCAGGACCCCCTTCAACAATAATTGTTCTTTTCTTTCCATCTTTCTGACACTGACAAGAATAATCAAGAATGCTTTCATATACAACCTTCTGTTCATCCAACATAACAAATTCCTGATTCCCTTTAAGCATATTTGCAAGTGCATCTTGAAGTTGCTTAGAAGGTTTAATTTTTCCCTGTTCAATTTTCAGCAGTGTATCCTCTTTGTCCCCCATTATAATTTGCTTTTTAATAAATGTACGAAAAGCTTCCCTTTGCCCATAAGTAAATGCAGGCGTCTCCTCCATAATATCCTGATATTGTTCTTTATCCAATGGATCATTTTCTATTCTTGGATAATTATGAAGATACGCACAAGGATGAAGGCTGATTTCGTTGTCCTGAACATATTCATTATAATCCCTGATTAAAGCTGCGTAAGACCAAGCTTGATAACATGGATGTACAACTCTTCGGTTCGCACCGCCCGTATATGTTTCGACAATTGCATCCTGACCATCTATAGCTGTTAATTTTTCCCATTGTTTCAATTCAACAATGACAACATTTCCTTTTCCATTCAATCCATAACCAGAAATAAGAAAATCTACCCGTTTTGAAGTCTGGGGAATATTATATTCAATCGCCACACCTGCATCCTCTGGAATATCAGAATCATTCAATGTAATATACATTTCTTTTAATGAATTCCGCCAGGCGTTCAGCTCACTTAATCCCGTCGTTCGGTTCATCTTTAATTTTATATTTTCATATAATTTTGTTTCCAAACTATCATGCTCTATATCAATCATAAAATCACTTTTTGTACCTGCATAAATAAGCATGTATTCACCCCCATACATCATATTGTTTTGTTCAATTTCAATACATAATCCTAAAATAATCCAAATACGCTTTATACTTGTCCTGCGCGGTCAGGCAAGTATCTGTCAGATAGCCTTTTTCGTTGTCCCATTCCTTCAATCAACGATAATAGAACATCTTCAGATTGTCCTCAATGATAAACGGAACGATATTGTATTTCAGACACTCCTTAAACATAATTAACCTGCCCACACGCCCATTACCATCCTGAAACGGATGGATCCGCTCAAACTTCACATGAAAGTCCAAAATATCCGCAAAGTTCTTTTCTTCTTTGGCGTTGTATTCCGTCAGCAAGACCTTCATTTTATCGGCAACTTCTTCCGGAAGGGCTGTATCCCTGCCGCCGACTTCATTAGGAAGTTTCTTATAATTGCCAACAGCAAACCAATCTTTTCTGGAATCACTGGTACCGTTCTTCAAAATTAAATGAAGTTCTTTGATGAATTTCTCCGTCAAAGCTGCTTTTGCATGATCAATAATCATGTCAATGCAGCGGAAGTGATTTGCTGTTTCGATTACGTCATCCACATTCAGTACTTCTTTTTCTACGCCAATAGTATTGGTTTCAAAGATGTATCTGGTTTGATCGTGGGTCAGGCGGCTTCCTTCCATATGGTTGGAATTATATGTCAAATCAATCTGTGTTTTATGGTAGATCCCACCGGAGTATCTACTTGCCTTCTGTTCTTTCAGGATATCCAACAAAGTAATCGGTTCTTCTTTTCTTTTGTTGGTGCGCTCCGGTTTTTCTGCGCTTTCCGGAATGTTCCATGTCTTGCCGGTAAGAAACGCACCGTTCACACGCCCTTGGGCGCAGTAATTTCTAACACTGCGTTCAGACATATTCCATTTTTTTGCTATTTCAGCAACAGAAAGATATCGCATCTATTATCCTCCGCTATAAATTCCATCAAAAAAACACGTTAATCTATTGCATAGTATACCATACCATCGGCAAAAATACCAATGAAATTCAAACTTTGATATTGTGTTTTTTGCCGTCACAAGAAATACTGCTTCTAGTACATCTTTTCGTAAATAACTGTACTAATCACGTAGGATGCGTATTTGAGTGTGCAGGTCTAAAAGCCGGGCTCCATCGAAAATGAAGTCCGGCAAGGTACGTCCAAAGCTGATCTTCCAGAACCAGATCATGGAATCGTAAATTTTTACATTATGCCATATCTCGGTTTATTTCCTGCAAAAACAATTGATTCAACTCTTTCCAATCTGGTGTATGGTTATCCTCTAGTAATCTCACTGCACTTTTAATATCCAGAATACTTTTATCAAGATATTCATTTATTTCTGGAATCTTTGGAATCAACCTCACCTCTGGCGAGTTCATCTTTAATTCCAGCAATTGATTCACTGCATCGATTAATTCTACTGGCAGTTCTGCTTTCATCAACTCTGAAAACAATATAGGTGGAGGCGTACCCTGATTCAAAATCCATTGGCATGCCAGTACCGGGCGCAGGACGTAGAAATATTTCTTTGCTCTGACAAGATCGCCTTTAAGATATTCCCGATAATTCCCTTCGGCCATACTAATATAATGATACAACGTCTTCTTTGATGAAAAAAAATGAATCATCAAATCACGAAACTTGCCAGCAAATTCTGTTTCCTTATAAACGATCGGAGAAGAAAACCACTCAAATAATGTTGGATTTGACTTGTACAGTAATTTTAATGTCTTTTGCAAATCCCAGCCATTGATATCCAAAACATCATTGATTGGTAGTTCAATCACATCCCGAACCATCTCCAGTCTCAGATAATCCTCTGTCCTTCTAACATAAACAAACCGCACATCATAGTCACTATCCGGGGATGCAAATCCCCAGGCCCAGCTTCCTGATTCAACAGCTAAAAATATTTTTATATGTTCCTCGTCTTCAATTCTGTGAAGTTGAGCCTGTATCTTTTCTCTCATTTGTGCCACCCTTCTTTTTCCAAGGCACCTCCCCATCTGAAGCTTTGAAATTATATACCGGTTTCATGATATCGATGATATCTACAGAATCCCTTATCTCATCAATGATATCTGCAAGCGATTTATATGCCATGGGTGCCTCATCTAATGTATCTACATTCACTGACGTAGAATAAATACCTTGCATGGATGCTTTGTATTTCTCCAGATCAATGGACTGTTTCGCTTTTGTTCTGGACATGATCCTTCCGGCTCCATGTGGTGCTGAATTATTCCATTCCACATTTCCTTTTCCAACAGCAAGAACAGAACCATCTCTCATATTAATCGGAATTAATACTTTTTCACCGGCATGTGCAGCAATTGCACCCTTTCTAAGAATCATTTCATCGACATCAATATAATTATGAATGGTATGAAAAGCTTCTGCTTGCGTCATTTTAGTTCTTTCAATAATGATTTCCGCCATGCGCTCCCTGCTCCTTCTTGCAAAACGCTGGCAGATTTCAATATCATGCAGGTAATCATCCATAAATGGTCCATAAAGCCAGCAGATATCTTCTGGCACATCCAGATCCTGTGTCTCATAATTCTGTTTTAACTGCTTCAATGCCTCTTGTATTTCTGCTCTTCTTCCTTGCTCTTTGTATGTACGGATAATCTCATCTCGCTTTATGAAATACTCTTCTTTTCCCGCATGCAGATCAATTGCCAGCTGTTGATAAAACTCAGCCACCTGTTTTCCCAAATTCCGGCTTCCTGAATGAATGACTAAATAATACGTACCATCCTTTGCCTGATCAACCTCTATAAAGTGGTTTCCTCCGCCCAGTGTTCCAAGCGATCTTTCCAATCGCTTTGCATCTCGCAAAGATCTATAACATTTAAGCTGCGTCAAATCAAACCTCTCCATTCTTCCTTCCCATACGTTCATTCCAGAAGGAACATAATGGCATGCTTCATCTATTTTTTCAAAATCGATCACCTGATCCTGCAGCTTTACAGTATACATTCCACAACCAATATCGACTCCTACAATATTCGGACAAATCTTATCTGTAACTGTCATGGTCGTCCCGATCGTGCAGCCTTTTCCTGCATGGACATCAGGCATGATCCGTACCTTGCTTCCCTTTGTCAGATCATGATCACACATTCTCCGGATCTGCCCGATCGCCTCATCTTCTACAACTTTTGCGTAGCAGATTGCTGTTGTGATTTTTCCTTTTATTTCAAACATTTTAAACACATCCTTTCTCAACAAAGCATTTCTGACAGATATTACGACGGCCATCTGCTACCCAGCGGATTTTAAGTCCACCGGCAAGATCCTGTTCCTCATGTGCTTTGCTATGATCTAAGTTTATCTCTTCCGGTTCTTTTTTTCATGGAAAAAAAGTTGCGAACTTTTACAGTCCACAACTTTTTTGATCTGACAATCTGCCCTTTATTAAATTAATGAATGCCCTGGGCTTCACAACGCGGATCATTGGTCCAAACGAAAGAACACGAATTAAAATCTCTGTTTCGTCCTCTTTATCATAATGTAATGTCACCTGATATTTTCGATCATCTATTTTCCCGACTTGTTTTTCAAAGTGTGCGAAGTGCAGCAGAACACGTTCCAAAGCATTCCGGTCATCAACCAGTTCAAATATCACTTTGCGCGGCTGCGGCAGATTTCTTTTTCCAATCTTTCCCTGTTGATTCCCGCACTTTTCACAAGAAGTGATCCTGCCAAGATTAATCGTATTTCCCAATTTGCTTCCTGTACCAATCAAACGAAATTTATCATCTTTCTCGGAATATTCCAAATATTCAGGGATTGTCCTGGTTGTTACTCGTTCCCCATGACGATTTCTAATACTGATCTGAATCGGATACTGATGCCTGATCGCATCCAATATCAAACGGAAGTTCCGAATATATTCTTCATTCTCATACGGATCACCATCTGAATACTTATCAAAGACGTAAATATCTTCTGGAAGAAATAACGGTTCCACATCTGAAAATACAACTGGTCGATCCGTAAACAAACGTATTCTTGGATCTAATGCGATCGCATTGATCCAGCGTTTCTGCAAAATCGTAAGGGGCATAGTTGGCTTTTTTCTAAGAATGGTTGTTCCATCTTCTTTCAATAATTGCCAGCGTGCCATTCCCAAAGACTCTGGAATATTCAATGCACTTTCTTCAAATGCATGATTCTGAATGATTGAACTGATTTCTCCAGTCGTAAGCGGATGCTCCACTGCTTCTGTTAAGATTTTCCCAACGGTTTGAAAATATGTACTGTAAATTTCATTAAACAGCATGATCATTTCTCCCCTTCCATTCCATACATCTCATACATCGTCTGCAAATCTTTTTTAAACTGTATTTCCAAAAATTTATTTGAAATTGAAATATCTGTGATTCGACAGATAAAGGTACGTATCCATGGTATCAGCTCACTTGCATCATAAACATCAGCTAAAAAACGGCATGTATGTTCATCAATATATTCCACCTTTCCGATTCGTTTCTCGCGCTCTAATCGCCTTGGTATATGCTGTTCTCCATCGTCATACCAAACTGTAAATTCAATATGTTCCATGCGATTTCCCGACCGGCTGTCTGTAGCTACTCCCCACATGTGTTGCTGCATTCCATTCAGTTTATCTCTTAGTTCATCAAATCGGTCTGCAATCTCACCATTTTTAACAGCAACAATATTATCAAGACGATACGCTGTTATCCGTTTAAAATATGGAGCATAGGCCATCATATATTGCCTTCCACTCTGCACGCTGATCATTATCCGAAGCGGAACGACATTCGATTCTGTAACACGATTTTTCCTACGATGGAGCATTTCAACTGTTACATTTCTTTTTTCATGAATTGCTTCCAGTATTGTACACAAAACTTCACTGTCCATTGCACCGGTTATGTAATGATGTTTAAATGCAAAATTGTCAGCTATGTCATTTGTTTTATCTTTCAGAAACGATCCAATCACACCACATGGTGCAGTTTCTGAAAAGAAATCCAAAACATCCGTACCTGGCATTTCAAGCTCTTCTGTACGACGGTATAACATCATCTTACCGTTCTTCCTGCTTACCAGCAATCCTTCTTTTACGTATTCGTTAAGTTTTTTTCTGATCGTAGAAACGTCAAATACTCTTGCATGATCAAAAGCACTCAGATATTGGTCCACTTGAGACACAATAGCCACAAGTGACTGTTCCTGGCCATCTGAAAGAATATCCATAATGATAAAATGAAGTGTAATATCCCCGTCCGTAAAGCTCTTTGTCTTCCATGCCTTATAAAGCGGATTGTGTCTGGTTACTCTGCTATCAATTGATAGAAATACATTCTTACCATCAGCAGTCTGATGGAATTTCATATACTCACCAAGCCAGCTCTCTATGCGACGTTTCTCGTCATCATAAGACCTGGCACTTTTCTTCGTATAATCATCCCGGCTTTTGAAACCATAGACATAAAAATCGCGCATGTAATCACGTATCTTATTAAAGTTTTTAATTAATTCACTATATGCCATGGTTTCACCCCCATCAGCTACATATACCGGTTCATTATAAACATGCTTAATTATTTTTCTTGATAACTGAACCACTATACTAATATATATCACATTTTTATTCTTAAATCCTCATCATCAGAAACAGTTAATTCAAAATGATTCCGATTTGTTTTTATAAATCCTTCTTTTTGTAACTTTGATATCTCCGTAGACATTGCCGCACGGTCAATGCAAAGATAATCTGCCAACTGCTGCCGGTCAAAGGGAATATCAAAGGATAAGGAGGACTGTCTGGCCGACTCTGCTGACAGATACGATAATAGTTTATCCCTGGTCGTTCGCTTGCCAATGTGTGTGATCTTATCGTTCAGGATCAGTATCTTATTTGCCAAGACACTGACCAGGTTTCGGATCAGCTTCTGATGATGTTCACATGCCGTTGGACAAGTAACCAGAAGCCTCTGGATATTAAAAAAAATAATCTCACAATCCCCATCAGCTACCACACTGATATTCAGAACAGCCCCCGGGCTTGCTGCATATGGTTCTCCAAAAAAATCACCGGTATGACATTTGGACAGAATATTACGATGTCCCCAAAGGTCTTCCTGAATAACAAGAACACAGCCTGATGTCACAAGCCCCATTACATCGGTAGAATCTCCTGCCCTGAAAATATAAGAATCTCGTTCTTTGGAAATTATTGTTCCGTTTACACAGTGCAATATGGATAATATCTCGTTATCAGAAAGACCTTTAAAAAATGGACTGTTTCTTAGAATAGGTAAATATTTTTTCAAAATCTTCCCTCCTGTTGGAAATCAAACATACAAGTTGTATTTATTATACTATAATTCTAACAGAAACAAAAGTTAAATACTATTAACGGAGGGTAAAAATGATAAGAAAGATTATCCGGATTGATAAAGAAAAATGTAACGGCTGCGGTGCCTGCGCAATTGCCTGCCACGAAGGTGCCATTGATATCATCGCCGGAAAAGCCGAACTGGTAAGAGAACATTTCTGTGACGGATTGGGAGATTGTCTCCCGGAATGTCCTACTGGAGCAATTTCATTTGAGGAAAGAGAAGCACCTGCATATAATGAAGAAGCTGTGAAAGAAGCTCAGAAAACAACAGCTGCCAAAAAACAGGCAATGTCCCTTCATACCGGCTGTCCAGGATCTAAAATCATGCAGATCCAGCGAATGGAAACACCTGAGTCTGTAAAATCATCTTCAGCCGCAAATTCGGTATCAAAGCTTCAGAACTGGCCAGTACAGATTAAACTGGCTCCAGTCAGTGCACCATATTTTAACGATGCAAAGCTTTTAATCGCAGCTGATTGTACTGCTTACGCTTACGCAAGCTTTCATCAGGATTTTATCAGGAATAAGGTCACATTAATTGGCTGTCCAAAATTAGATCAGGTGGATTATAGTGAGAAACTGACTGCAATCATTCAAAATAATAATATCCAAAGTGTAACGATCGTAAGAATGGAAGTTCCATGCTGCGGTGGGCTTGAAATGGCTGCCAAAAAAGCTCTTCAAAACAGCGGAAAGTTTATTCCATGGCAGGTTGTAACGATAAGTATTGATGGAAAAATTATGGAATAATAAAAGAATCATACTAAAATGAATAAGAAAATGTTTTGCTTTCAGTGGGAACAGACAGTGGGATGTACCGGCTGCACAGGAAATACCGGTGTCTGTGAAAAAAGGCAAAATTGAGAAAAAAAGACTGGATGCCGCTTCTTACAAAGCAGCATCCAATCCTTCACCTTAATTTTATTTCTCCTTTTTACTCTCCTCAAGCACCTTCCAATAGTCTTCGTAATTTGCCTGCAATAGTTCTGGCGTGTTGAGGCCGTATGGACATTTGGACATGCAGTGGCCACAGTGAAGGCAGTTTTCAATCTGGTGCATTTTCTGCTGCCAGGATTCAGTCAGCCATGCAGCCGCCGGAGCTCTTCTAAGCATAAGAGACATACGGGCGCACTGGTTAATTTCAATGCCTGCCGGACATGGCATACAGTATCCGCAGCCACGGCAGAACTCGCCGCATAGTTCTTTGCGGTCTTTTTCGATAGTCTCCAGACGTTCTTTTGTCAGCTCTGCCCCTTCTCTGATACACTTAAGGAACTGATCCAGTTCGCTTTCCCGCTGTACACCCCAGATTGGAACAACACCCTCCTGTGTGTCCATCCATGCAGCTGCTGTAATGCCATCCTGTATAAGACCACCTGCCATACCTTTCATGGCAATAAATCCCATATTCTTTTCACGGCATTTTTGTACAAGCTCCATCTCCTGCTCACCGGCAAGATAACTGAACGGAAACTGCAGTGTTTCATAAAGCCCGGAATCAATGGCCTGGTGTGCTACTGTCAAACGGTGGTTTGTTATGGAAATATGACGGATTTTCCCCTGTTCTTTTGCTTTAAGAGCTGCATCGTAAAGACCGTCTTCTCCACCTGGCTGAGGGCAGAATGACGGATTGTGGAACTGATAAATATCAATATAATCTGTCTTTAAAGTGCGAAGACTTGTTTCCAGGTCTTTCCAGAATTCCTCTGCCGTTTTTGCTCCGGTCTTTGTTGCCAGAACAACGTGGTCACGCATATCTGAAAATGCTGCTCCCACCTTCTGCTCACTGTCTGAGTAAGCCCGGGCCGTATCAAAAAAATTAATGCCTCCATCATAAGCCTTGTGCAGCAGATACACTGCATCCTGTTGACTGATACGCTGGACCGGCAGACATCCAAAGCCCTGTTTCTCAATAATAATCCCTGTTTTGCCAAGTATGATCTTATTCATGGAACTTTTCCTCCTGCTGTTTTTTATGTTCTCCCGGAATCTTTCTGTGCCTGATTTTGTGAAAAATGTACTCTCGGAATCTTTTTGTACTTGATTTTGCGAAAAGATTTGTTGTCAATTGTGCCCAAATTTCAGAGGCGTTGGCGTTGCGTCCGCCTCTGAAATTCGGGTGCAACTGGCGGAAAATCGGCCGCAAAGGCAAGTGCAGGAAAGACTCCGAGAGTACATAAAAACCACTGGGAGGACATCTTTATGCATTTTTTATTGCGTAATTAAATATTTTCTCTGTAATATTTTATCAAAAATACTCTTTTCTGACAATATAAACAAATTTTTTACTCTACTACTATAAGCAGGATTTTACTCTATTACTCTGGCTTGAACCACCATCCGCTTTGTTTTCCCGTAACAAGTAGACAATGTAAGCAGCTTATCTGTGCCGTTCTGATAAGGTGTCACTTCATTTTCCTCTATAACCTTTGATGTAGTCACAGGACAGCTTATCCATTTTCCATGACGATAGATCTCCACATATGGGTGTTCTCTGGTAAAATCTTTATCTTTATACTTTTTTAAATCACTGAACATGGAGCCGTCTTTCATATTGTGACCATAAACAATGGTATTGGCTGAAACAAAAGGGATCCTTGCACTGTCTGCAAAAATAGCTCCGCCCAGGTGTTTTTCTTTGTCAAATCCATGATCCAGATAATATGCTTCCTCTTTTCCCCATACAACCGGGTAATCAATAGATGTTCCCGGAATACGGATCCAGAAACTGTAATCCGGATTTATTTTCTTTAATTTTTCCTCATCAATTTCCGGTTCTGTTCCCCCTTCATCTATTGAAGCGCTCTGCACCTCCTTTCGCATATTCTCATAGGATCTTGCTGCAGTTTTATATTCTTTCAGGATTTTTCCTGTATTTAATATCCCTGAAACTGCGAGTATCGCGAAAAAGATCCCAAATGCCAGGCTATTTTTCCGGATCAGCAGACACACCTTTTTTATGTACCCCCTTTTCCAGCTCCATATCAGAATGATGCTCCCAAAAATAACCGGGATCAACAACCATATCAGATGATCAACCTTTTGAGGTTCTGCTGCATCAAGCTCCCTGAAATATTCCTCCGTTAAATACTCCCCCTTATCATCTGATAAAGCTTTTGCATTCTCTCTGGCAACCAGACCGCCATATACTGCTCTGCACATAGCTGCATTTTTCCCACTTTCAGGCTCTTCATAAAATCCATCCATATATTCTACTGTTTCCAATGGAAAAAGTCTTCTCTCTCTTTTCCCATTTGCAGGATTTTTTACCAGGATCCAGGCTGTCTGCGGTACATCTTCTATTCCCTGTATATCCCGGTAAATGATCTCTTCTGATACGTAATAGTGTTCTTCTTCCTGTATCTCCTGTGCAGCTGCACTAAATCCAGCCAAAAGCACCGTTCCCATCAGGATGCCCATAAACCAAAGCAGTCTTTTCCTTTTTTCAGAATCATTTATGCCGTTTAAAAAGCACCATCCGGCTGCCAGAAAGCTTAAACCTGTTGCTGCCAGTATTTCCAGTATCCTGCTGTTATCTCCTGTTTTCATCCTGTAGCCAGATGCGGTTTTATATGCCCCGTCAAATCCTGAAGTTCTCATTTTTCTTTCATAAAATGCCTGGATCCGTCCTTGTTTCTTCTCCTGTATCTTTTCGTTTTTGATCTCAAATATTCCTTTTACAAGTTTTCTGTTTTCAATGGTAAAATGATACACTTCCGGACTAATCTCATAACCTTCTGGCGCTGTGATCTCCCTGAAAACATAGGTTCCATCTGGCGGGGTTTTGATCTTGAAATAACCATTTTCACCGCTTTCAGCTATTTCCATTACCTGACCTAACTGGTTATAAAATGCAAATACTGCACCAGAAAGTGGATTTTTCTCTTCATCTGTCTTTTTAAAGGAAATATAAGATTTATTTGGAACAGTATGATTTCCGCCTCCGCCTGAAGAACGGATCCTGCTGTTATAGAAAATAAATTCCTGTGGCTCCTGTACATCATCCAGGATCCGGATCTCCATTTCTTCTTTCTTCTCAAATCCTGCCGGTGCTTCCAGTTCTCTGATAATATAGTTTCCTGGTTCCAGTCCATAAAAAGTCTTTCCCTTCTGCTCCTCTGATATCCACCGGCAGATCACTTCCATGGTATCTTTTCGCACCAGTTCCAGCTTTGCTCCTGAAAGCAGTGTTTTTAATGTATCATCCCGTTTTTCCACATGTACAATGGTCCCATAATTGCGAAGGATCACTTCTGGTATTTCTGTCATTCCATCTGTAATGGTAAAATAGACTGGTTCATCCCACTTTGTATATCCTTTTGGTGCACACATCTCCACCAGACGGTATTTTCCGGCTTTCAGGCCTTTGAGCAAATGAGGCTGTTTGCCTGTAGTCCACGTTTTAGCTGCTATCCAGACTTTTTCTGCTTTAAACTCTCCCTTTGCATTTTCTTTTATAACCTCATCTTCCCGTTCCAGCTGCAAAACAGCACCTTCCAGATATTCCTGGGTATCCCCAAGAAGTTTTTTTATCTGCACCCGGTTGCTGTCATTGATCGGATCATAAGTAAGTTTTATAAGAGGTGTCTTTTCATCCTTATACTCAAACTGGAATTCCATTATTTTTTCAGAAAGCATATATCCTGATGCTGCTTTTGTCTCTCTTACCAGATAATCATAAGGGCAGAAATTTCCATTTTTATCCATATATCCTATTGGCTGGGCTAAAAATCCTGCTTTTCCATGCTGGTCTGTTTCCTGTTTTCCACAGGATGTGCCCAATGTCTTATTAAACAGCTCAAACTCTGCTCCCTGTAATAACATTTCCTGATCTTCAGAGTCATGTTTGATCACTTCCAGTCTGCCCTGTGGTATTTCATCCTGCATTTCCAGTTTCTGGATTTCTTTCGTATCTTTTATGGTAAATGGAATATCCACAGACTGTAAAAATCCATAAGGTGTAGTTTCTTCCTTTAAAATATAAGAACCTGCAGGAATATATTCGATCTGATGAGGCTTAAGGTCTCCAGGTTCCAATCCATGGGGTATCTCCCCCTTTTCCATTTCTTCCTGTGTATAAGCTCCATCCATACCAGAGATCCACACTGCCTTTTCGTCCCGGTAACAGCCATTTTCCTCTGGAATATGCAGCACCAGGGGTGTTTTGCTGACTTCCCCGTTTTCATCCACCGGATAGATCCCCATACTGGATCCTGCTACCTCTTTTCCTCCTGTAATGATATTTTTACTTATCTTAAGGCGCAATGGCTCGTCTTTCATCACTACCTGATGGATCAATTCTAAATGACCGGTATCTGTAATTTCAAATAAAACAGGTTCTGCTGTAGCATAGCCGGAAGGTGTAACACTTTCCTTTAATATATAAGTTCCCACCGGCAGATATTCAAAACGGACCGCTCCATTTTCTGTAAAACAGTAACGTCCCTTTCTGGTTCCCGTAACCTTCTTCCACTGATAGTCATATTTTGTAATAGGATTTAAACCGGCAGCATCTGTTTCCTCTCTTCCGGTAGCCCAGATTTCCTGCCATTCCATAAAACCGGCCCGGTCAAACGTAAGGAGTTTATTTTCTTCTTTCATTAAAGACTCCAAAGTTTTATCTTTTTCCTTTTCCGGCACCTGATATAAAGTAAGCTTTGCCAGGCTGTCTTCATAAAGAAGTTCTCCTGTTTTTCCATCCTCTTTGCGGATCTCAACAGAAGTAAAATCATCTTCCATTGTAAAAGACTGGACATTCTCCGTTTCCAGGATCTGAATATTCTCCCTCTTTTTCTGTACATAGCCCTGTTCATAAGGACATTCTGTCTCCTCTAACACATATTCCCCTACAGGAATATGGTCGATCCAATGTGGTTCATCTGTTTCGGTCCATTCCCCATTTTCATCTGTTTTCAGATTGCCTGCATCATCATAAGAATAACCGCTGATCCATGAAGCATACACCTGTCCCGGCAGATAGGTACCATCTTCATCCCTAAGCAGCTCCCCTTTTTCATCTCTCTTTGCCTCATACAAAGTCATTACAGCACCCCTTATCTCCTTTTGGGTACGGACATCGATCTTAGCAAAGGCAGCTCTTGTAAAGGCATTAGAATGAAAATATTCCTGGGGTTCTATGGTATCTTTAAAAAAGATCCCCTGATAAGGTGCCTGCACATATCCCTGCTTAAAAGGAACCTGTTCTTCCTGAAGGATATATGCGCCAAATGCAAGTCTGTCTATCTCATGAAGGCCTCCACTTTCTTCTTTTTCTCCTTTAGAATTAGTGCTTCCATCACTGGTCCATTTTTCTTCTTTCATAGTCAGATGGCCAGATTTATCATATACAGGAAGTCCGTTTTCATCATCTGCAGAACTTTTTTCTGTATAAATAGATTCCCCGGCTTCGTTTTTATGGACCTGTACAGAATATACCAGCTGTTTTTCCCCGTCCACACCTGCCACATAAGCTATGAGCCGGCCATAGTCGTCATATACAAAAGCCATTCCTGTCTCTCTGTCTGCATAACAGATAAAATTCCCACGTTCATCCAGTACCTTGTATGCAGTTTCATCATCCCCAGGCTCCAGACGTTTTTCTTCCCGCAACCGGTCCAGATCATAAAAATACAGATTTTCCGGCTCTTTTTTTACTTTTTTATCTTCCAACACTGAAAGGGCTGCAGGACCATTGTCTTTTCCTGTTTTCAGGATCTTACGCCTGCTTCCTGTTTCCATTGCAGTGATCTTTATGGTTTTTCCTTTCTCTTTCTCTGCTTGTACACCGATATAACCGCCATTTTCTTCTTTTTCCACAACAAGGCCCCGGTATAGTGCTAAATCAGCCCCGGAAACAGTCACTTTAAAACGGATTCCTTTTCCTGTGAATCTGCCCTGAAGATCATATAACAATTTAACGCCTTCCATAGCTTTCAGTTCTTTTTCTGTTCCTTCAATAATCTCTTCTGAATACTGATCCATTTTTTTCGTAACATTTCCTGTCCAGGTCCCTTTTTCTGTATCAAAATGGATATCCCGCACATCCCCTCTTTCTTCCAGCTTTTCCTTTCTTCCGGACACCTGATAGATCAGCTTATCACCAGCATCATTTACCAGTATTTTTTCTTCCAGACCTCCGCTTTCTTCTTTTAATCCCTGGAAATCTGTTTCTAACAGCCCATTTTCATTTCCAACACAGGAATCCCCGTCCTCTACTTTGCGGATTTTCATTTTTGAAGGATGATTTTTTACAGGGATCTGGCTGACTGTTTCATAAGAGGTCTTATTTCCCTCTCCGGTGACCGGGATAGCATACTCATATTTTGCTGCTGTTTTCCGCTCATAGCCATCCATGGTCCCGTCCCTGTGTATATTTTCCTGATAATAAGATACTTTGTCTCCATAGATCTCAAAGGCCACAGGCCGGCTTTTTACATAACCGTCCGGTGCCTGCACCTCTACTAAGACATATACTCCTGCTCCTAAAGGCCTTGGCGTTTCAATATACCCCACCGGGATCTTTTCCAGTTTCCCATCCACCATCACTTCCCGCAGTGTGGTAAAAGAACGGAATATGCCTCTTTCTGTGCCTGTTTCATCCACCTGGCTGATCCGCTGGCTTTCATCGTACAGCGGGATCCCATCTTCATCTAACTGTACAGGCAGATCAGCTTCTGATTCATTGTCCATTCCTACTCTTGGATAAAGGATCTCTTTTCCATCTGTATCCAACACCTTATTTCCTTCATGATCCACAGCAGGTCCAAATAACGCCTGACCTGTTCCGGTCACACTTCCTATACCTGCTTTTTTCACATCTCTTTTTGCTGCATAGATCCGAAACAATGCTCCATCATGGATGATGTTTTCCCCTGTCTCACTGTCCACTTTTTCAATACGAAGCCTGGAATGGAAATAGGTATTTTCAAAATCTTCCTGTTTAAAAGCTGCATAATTAAAATCCGCTCCCTCACCACCTGGCTTTAAAGTTTCCACATTTCCCGTATCCGGATTGATCCGGTCTGCTTGTGGTGCAAGGATGCTCCATGGCACTAACATAGGTGCAAATTTCCCTTCTATTGCCCTGTTTTCTCCCTTCATGGCCGGTACCTGATGCCGGATCTGTATCTGTCCATTTTCCGTTTCATTTCCATCATAAATAATACTGTCCAGGATTTCTTTATCTTCACTTTGTGAAACTATTCCCAAAGTATTTCCCGGATCTATATCTTTATCCAGTCCATAGGGATAAATTTTAAACGAGCCGTCTATATTGTCAGTGTGTATCTTGCGGTCCTCTTCATTAAAACGGATCTTGTATTTACGGATCAGCTCATCTGGACTGTCACTGCTGTTATAACGGAAATATGCACTGCCTGTCTCGTCTAAAACGATCTCTTCCTTTGTATTTTCATCTTTTATGATCTGCGGCACAAAAGGCAGAAAGATCTCCCTTGGTTCTTCTGTTTTATAATGACGGTTAGCCAGTTCTTTAGGCAGATCCGATGGTATTTCTTCTGCTATTACATATTCACCATAAGGCAGAGGAATGGAATATTCATAATAACATTCTTTTCCATCTCTTCGGTTGCACTGCAAAGTCTTTCTGTTTCCATCTGTACCACCGTCTTCATCCCGCTCCCATTCTATGGACAAACTTTCTTTTAAGCCTGCAAACCCATCCAGGTAAACTGCTGCTTCCTCTTTTGCCTGTTTTAATGCCCGTTCATAGGCCCGGTCACTGTCCATATAGGGCCAGTTTTTCAATACCTCTTCTTTATAAGATTTTATGTCATAATGATCCAGGGCAAACTGCCGGAGGACCTCATCTGGATAAAAACCACCTTTTTTCTGCTCTGCACCATCCATTGCATCAAAAAACTTCCTGTAATTTAAACTGCCATCCGGCTTTTCTTCCAGCAGTCTCCTGGCTTGCCCATCATCACCTGAATAAACATTTAACAGATCCCGTTTTAAATAGATCCGGAATGAAAACTGGTTTAATATCTTTCTTCCTTCTGTTTGTCCATTTTTTCCAAATAATCCTAGAAAGCTGGTGAGAGGATCATTATGAACAGAACCATATGTATTAACATTTTCATAGGACGACTGGGAAATATGCTTTGTAATGCGCACCGGCTGACGGATCACACGTTCCAGCATAAGTACCGGTTCTTTCTTTGTTCCTCCATCCTGGATCGTCTGATTCTGCCCCGGATAAGCCAGATGGATATACTGTACAAAACTGCCCGGGTCTGTGTCCTTCCACTGTGTTTTCACATCCACGGCAGCTCCCGCAGATGTAAGATACTGATTATAGGGAACTTCCATCCCGGATACCATAATGGTCTTTTCCCTTGTTTCTGCACGGAAATTTTCTTCTACTGCCTCTGTTTTTCCTGACCAGTCTGTTTTATTTTCCACCTGGATCCTGTGTTCTTTTTTCTCCGGATCCCATACAGCTGACAACAGTTCTTTTTCTGTTGTAACATAGCTTATTTCCCGCTCTTCAAAAACAGGGACCTGTTCCATTTCTGCAACAGGATTTCCATCAGGATCCAATAATATCTCGTCTTTTTCATATCGTTCATATACAGGTTCCCAGATCACAGAGATCTTATCTTCCAGACTTATAAGTTCATCCTGTAAGGCCATTGTCTCCATGTCATCCGTTTCCACATATTCCCGTTTTTCTTTTACAAAAGCAGTATGGCTTCCCAAACGGAATTTATCCTTAGAAATACTGACCCAGTAATGCCCGTTCTGTCTTTCTTTTTTTATGTAAAGCTGACCTTCTGCAGGGTCATAAATCCCCGTTCCTGCTGCAATCTGGTCTGAATGATCATAAAGCAGTTTTGCATACCAGCTTCCATCTGCTTCTATGATCTCTTCTATATCTGCCATGTCATAAAAACCATGTTCTGTATACCAGTCAAGGATCTGCCCTGCGGCTTCCCCGTTTATGGGATCTATCTGGATGTAAGCCCATGGTGCTCCATCTTCTGTTATCTGCCTGTACCCTAACTGCCCAAGCATTCCCATAACCTGTTCTGTCAGATAATCTGGAACCAGCGCTGCATCCCACAATGACAGGTCATCTGGTTCTGCCTCTCCTTTTATGTAAGGAGCTGTGCGAAAATGATAAGACACAGTTTCAGAAGCAGGAGTTTTCTCTTCTTCTGCAGGATCTGCCTTTAAGATCAGATTGCCTTCTTTGTCTTTTTTCAGTTCTCCTCCTACAGCCCTTTTGTACACAGGATTCCCCCATACATCAGTTTTGGGTATTTTTTCCATTTTTGTGATCTGCTTTAAAGTTTCTGTTTTTTCTGCAGGCTTCAGTTTATAAAAAGCTGTATGCTCCGGATAACCGGAAACTGTGATCTCATATCCGTTTTCCGTTCCATAGGATTCTATAGTAAAATCATTCCAGGAACCATCTGCCTCCATACTGTTATGATCTGAAAGCCCCTGTAAAATACGCACCTGTCCTGCTTTTCGGACTACATTTTCCTGATCTGCCATCCGGTTAGATTCCGTCAGGTTCTTTCCTGTAACTGACAGCTCATAACCTTCTGACCGGCTTAATTCCCGGATATAATAACTTCCCATAAGCAAAGGTCTTCCGATCCAGGAATTCCCGTTTTCAGTTTCTCTGTCCGGATAGACATAACTTCCAAAGCCACATTCAGAAGAGGTAATGGAGCTTCCGTTATATAGGTTCTCTGTTCTTAAAGAATCTTCTGGTGCTTTAATGGTCCCATCTGTATTTAACACAGTATGGGGAGCTTCTGTATATGCCAGAAATGCTGCATTTCCCTCTTTGTCCGTTGCTGCCACAGCTGTAAGATCATCTTTTCTGTAGATCACCCCGGATTTTCCATCTGGATGCACAATCTCTTCTGCTGCAAAAAGCCCATATACTGCCCCCTCTAAAGTTCCATCCCCCTGAGCCTTTCCATAGCTGGTTTCCGGATCTGTTTCATAAAGCTGCATATCCCGCTTATTAATGTAGATCCTTCCTTCTGTCCGGTGATCCCATATACGGAACTGGTAGAGAAAAGTATCCGGATCTCCAAAACCGGAAATATCCATGCTGCCCAGATCATCATCCTGAAAATCCGGAAGAAAGGCTGTTATCATTTCATTTTCATTATCTTCTGATCCGGCTTTTAGTGGCTTCTGGAAAGAAAACGGCTGTAACTGCGTTTCTTCCCTTACATAAATGTACTGTTTTGTCTCTTCTTCATCTTCATTTTCTTCATCCTCGTCCCCCTCCTTTTCTTCATCAATGTCTTCTGCAAACTTCAGCCAGGTGATCTGGCGCCGCTCTTCCAGATCTGTTTCATTTACCAGCCCATATGGATAACTGAAGCCTGTTTTCTTTTCGGTTATTTCCGGCATTGTTCCATGATCCAGATTTCCCTGCATTTCAAACTGCTCTTCAAGATCTTCATACTCCAGAATTTCGTCCTGTTCCATGGCTTCATGCTCCGAAATTTCGTCCTCACCCATGGCTTTATACCCAAAAATTCCGTTCTCACCCATGGCTTCTCCCTGAGCCTGGGCAGAAGAAACCACAATCCGTTCAATCTCAAAGTCTTCCCTGTGTGTGCCATGGACCATATAGCCGTTTCTGGCCTTTTTTTCTGTTAATGTATATCCGTATTCCAGTTCAATAAAATTTTTATAGGTCTCATCCCTGTCTTCTAACATTGCTTCCATTGCCATAGTACTTTGCCCATGGTCGTCTTCATCCTCATTAGGAACATGAAAATCTGTGACAGCTTCGCACAATTCCTGTTCTTCCAGCCACTGTTCTCTTAAACGCTCATTTTCTTCTTCACAATTGCAATCTTCTGCTTCACCATCTCCTTCTCCTCCGCCACCCCCTTCATCATGGTCACATTCGATCCACTCTGGTGCCGGATGACCCATACAATAGGTTTTACTGTAATTATAATTCCGGATATCACGGTGGAAAGCTTTTCCATCTTCATCTGTGGTGATCACATCACACAGCCATTTTCCTTCCGGTTCCGGTGACATGCAATTAACATAAACTTCTCCTGTAGTACCATCCGGATTTCCTTCTTCATAGCCATTTTCATTGATCTGGGAATGATCGAAGCTTTCCCATACATTAAAATCAGCTCCTGCAAGGGGCTGTCCTGTTTCTGCACAGTATTTTTCCAGTCCTACCTTGTAATCAGCTTCAAATACCTCTCTGTGGCGGAACCGCTCTAATGCATCTCTTTCTCCCCCTGAAACAGCACCTTTTCCTGCTTCAAACCACACTTCTGCCTCCGGTCTGCTCATATCCAGCCAGCCCATCTGCATCTGGAATATTTCTGCTGGCTGGAAAATATAGGCATAATACCGTTCTTCCAGTCCCTCTATATTTCCTGCACTGATCCGTCCTGAAGGTTCTTCTCCTGTATAAAGGAATGTGATCTCATTTTCTCCCGGTCCCTGGGTAAAGCTCCAGTTTTTATCAGGAAACTGCCAGTTTGCATCCTTTAGTTTCTCACAGGAGCTAAGGTCAATCGTCAGCTCATAATGACCATCCTTTAACACCATATTCTGTTTTCTTCCATTCCAGTCCGGAAGACTGTTTCCACCACCGGACTCATACTCATTCAGACCATTTTCCACTGCATTCTGCATCTCATGGAACAGAGAGAGAACTCTTCCGTCTCCTATGGCCCATTCCAGTTTCTTCATAGTGTCTTCCAGGACATCCCATTCCCGTTCATAACCGGCAAGACAACCCCAGAAATAAGTCTGCACCACAGCATACCGGGTCTTATCATAATAATTTCCCGAAACCATCCATTCATAAGCCATCATCATAGGCAGATACCGGTCAAAACTTCCAATGACCGGTATGGACGTCTCCGGTGATGCGCTGTAGCGCTGCCAGGCTGCCTGGGTATGATTTGGCAGTTTCTTGCCCGGCTGCAAACAGAATGCAGGTACATGACCTTCCACCGGATTCACATAATAACAGGTGATCGACCTGTGGCTGTGCCCGAAAATGTTGATCTGCCGGTTCTGAAAAGCATCTCCTCTTATGATCATCTGTACCGGCGGTTCATCTGCGGCAGCTGAAAATGGAACTCCTGTAAAAATAAGGATCCCAGCCAGTAAACCTGCCAGTGTCCGTTTCCATATTTTCGTATTCAATTGTTTTCCCCCTTTTTAGATTATGTACTCTCGGAATCTTTTTGTACTTGATTTTGCAAGAAGATTTTTTGTCAATTGTGCCCAAATTTCTGAGGCGTTGGCGTTGCGTCCGCCTCTGAAATTCGGGTGCAACTGGCGGAAAATCGGCCGCAAAGACAAGTGCAGGAAAGACTCCGAGAGGACATATTGATTTTCTCCCGGAATAAGACTCCGAAAATACATTTAATAATGTTTACTTTGCACTCTTGCACTTTTAAAAACAGACATGTTGCCTGACAGTGACATCACCTCACTTTTACATTTTCCATTTTGAAACATAATTTTGTGAAACCTAAGGCCGAACTGGCCATTCATAAAATATAGAAATAAAAAATCAGATAGAGCAGAGAGACCTCTCTGCTGGTTCTTATAGGATAACATGAAAAAAAGAGCAAGTCAATCGGCCAATGTCATTAAGTTAACATTGTATAATAGTTGACTCAAAAATAAAATGGTAGGAGAGTTTTGTACTTTCCTGCCATTTTGCATTTTTAAGCATGCTAATTAGACAGATTTACATCTGCCTAAAAAATGATTCCATTTTTGTAAATTTATGCTATTCTATATAGGAAACCATGAAAGACTTTGATCGTAAGATTTCTTTTACGATGTCTATCATTCCTTACAGGAATGATATGTCTTGCTATAATGGTTTCTAAATTGGGTGATGTGGCTTTTCCTCTATAGAATAATCTGCACATGTGAGCTGCAATCGAAAAATTGGCTTTATATGTATATTTTCTTTGCTTCTTTTCAATGACTATGTGCGAGGTAATCATTTCTGCAAAGTTATACATAATTAGATGTGCGTATATTTCTTGATGGATACACATCACCTTTTTGGAATGAAAATCTAACATTCCTACAGTATATTTTAAATCTCTAAAAGATGTTTCAATCCCCCATCGTGATGCATACAATTCTCTTAGTTTTTCAGGTGGGTATACATCCTTATCTAAATTTGTAAGTACTGTTTCATAGAGTTCATCTGTCACCTTGAAGCGAACAATTCTGAAATTAAGTTCGTAAAAAACTGCTGGATCATTTTTCTTTGATTTCAGAGGAAGATACTCAAAGGAAGTAGTACTTGGTACGAATTTATAGTAATTTTTTCTTTTGAATAATTCTTTCGTTTCTTTTGTCTGTTTTCGTGTTAATTGCAAGTTTATTTTTTCGTCAAATTCATCACTATCAGGTAAGTCCAAGCCTTGCTTTATTCCATTTTTCCCATCCTTGATTCGTATTAAAAAATACCATCCTTTTTCTTGGATATGTGCCATGTTGTTATATGACTCATAACCTCTATCAGCAACAACAAGTGCCTTTGAAATATCTGATTTATCAACCATTTCCTGAAGTGCGGAATGTTCATTCCAATTCAAGCGACCTTGAATAACGGCATCTGTATAAATATGATGTTCTAAATCATACAAAGCATTTAAATGTAAGAGATTATACGGTTTTTGTCCATTACTTCCTGGATGATAGGAAGTGGAATCGCCAGGATTCGTAGCTATTTGAACATCTGAGCCATCAACTGCAAGGATACGAAGCGTATCAGATTTTTTAGTAGTGATTTTTGAGGTGAAACTTTCAAAAATAGTTTTAAATGCATCTGGTTCAATTTTACTTCGTTGCTGTACAAAGGCAGATGCTGAAGGCATTTCAGGTGATGAATCAAACATATCGATTAGTTCATTTGTTAAGCTTTTACTTTCCATCCCTATAATGCCTCGTATAACTGTCTCAAATGATAGTTTGCGTTTTCTAACGAAGCACTTACCAGGATTAAGACAGAATTCATCTGCTCTATCTGAAACGTGACCTCCTTGTAATCAAGATTTACTTAATTACAAGGGCCGCTCTCGCAACTTCTAAATATAATCAGTAGCGAGAGCGGCCACACATTTTTGTGTTCCTGTCAAGCTTTTGATAAAAAAAGACCCCAGTATTATTTTCTAATACTGAGATCTTGATTTGTCATATTAACTTAATGACATTGGTCAATCGGCCTGCTCTTTTTTTCAGTTACAGTTGAACTGTAACTTTTGTCAAAATTTTACCTGTACCAGCACATCCCCTTCATATACCACAGTATTTCCCGTAGGTATCACCGTTTCTTTTCCTCTCCTTACCATAACGATCAGCGTTCCAGCCTGCATGGAAATACGGCTTAAAGCTTTTCCGCTCCATTTATGATTTTTATCCACAGTGATCTCTCTGAGAGTCATATTTTTCCGGTCCTCAAACTCCTCTGCTGCCGCGATCATCAGATCACCGGCTTTCAGACAGGTATCCCCATTGGGAACCAGCACTTCTTTTCCACGGATCAGCAGTACCACCAGAAGCTTAGGGGGCAATGTGATCTCCTTTAGACATTTTCCCACATAAGGATGCTGCCCATAGAGATGAAATTTTACGAAGCTGATACTTTCTTCCTCCTGATAATCATTAAAAGTACGACGCACATCTGCATTTTCATCAATCATCTGAAATTTTGCCGATATCCATGGAAGCAGCGTTCCCTGAATGGAAATAGACAACAATACAATACAAAATACCAGATTAAAAAGATTATATCCCAGATGGACCTGGCGCAGGACTACATAGATAGCAAATACAATGGAGGCAACGCCACGCAGCCCGGCCCATGATACCAGACCAATCTGGCCTTTTGAGGATCTGAAACCAGCTAAAAGCGCTGCCACAGACACCGGACGGCCTACAAAAGTAAGGAAGATCATGATCACCAGAGAGGGAAGTATCACCTGAGGCAGCTCACTGGGAGTTACCAGAAGTCCCAGCAGGAAAAAGATCATCATCTGGGCCACACCTGTGAGTACATCAAAAAACAGCACCATATCCCGTTTATGGGGGAGATAGGAATTTCCCAGGATAATACCGCACAGATACACACTTAAATATCCGTTGCCACCGATCATGGAAGGCACCGTATAGGCCAGTATGGCTGCTGCAAATACCAGTATGGTCTTTCCCTGGGCAATGTCAAAATCCACCTGGTTTAAAACAACTGCTGTGGATTTTCCAAACAGCACACCGCAGCCAATACCGAAAAACACCTGAAAAAACAGCATGGATCCTATATTTACAGACTGTCCCGTAAGAACTGCTGTGAGGATCACTGTCAGCATATAAGAGACCGGGTCATTGGAACCAGACTCCATTTCCAGCAAGGAGGCTGTATTTTCCTTCAGGTTCAGGTTTTTGGAACGAAGGATGTTAAATACAGATGCCGCATCTGTAGAGCCGATCACTGATGCCACCAGAAAACTTTCAAGCAGAGGAAGTTTTAACACCAGATGGATAAAAATTCCCGTGATCCCGGCTGTTAGAAGAACTCCTGCACTGGAAAGCAGTACCGCTCTTGATACAACTGGCTTTGCCTCTTTGATATTAGTTCCAAAACCACCATAAAACATAATAAAGATCAGGCTGACAGAACAGATCAGCTCGCTGAACTGGTAATCATCAAAAGAAATCTTAAAAATCCCATCTACACCAAAACACATTCCCAAAAGAATAAATGCAAGCAGGGATGGGACTCCCATTTTGTCGATCAGGCGGCCTGACAGGATGCAGATCACGATCACAATTCCTGTAAGCAGTAAAATCTGGTTCATAGCTTTCCCCTTTCTCCCGGATGTACTAGTACATCATTTTCGAAATACTAATACATTATGAAAGGTATTATATCTGTGAAGAAAACATTCCGTCAAATCAATTGCCTGGTATTTTCTGCATTTTAACAGTATCTTTATGCAGCTGTCCGGCGAATACTGATCCAGCTTTTAAAAACCTTCTGCAAATGATCCCTATATCCCGCCCGTTCTACTGCTTCTGCAGCCGTAACAGGAAGCTCTCCCAGCTTTTCCCCGTTAAAATAATAGGCGATCACACCGGCGCGGGTTCCCGGTGCTACCGGGGCTTCCAGCTTTTCTGCCAGCTCCAGCTTTTTTTCGATCTTTCCCAGGTCTTCTCCTTCTGTGCTAAGCCAGGAAAATGTTCCTTCTGCCTGCAGTGGCACCAGATCCTTTACTCCTCCTGCAACAGACATTTGTGGAAGAGGCAGTTTTTCTTTATCCTCATAGAGCCTGCAGGTGGCATAGCCGAAGCTTAAAAGATTTCTGGCGTCAGAAAAACGTGCCTTGTAGTCCGGTGCTGCCATGATCACTGCGATAAGGCGGACTCCGTCTTTTTGCGCTGTGGCAGAAAGACAGTATTTTGCCCTGGAAGTAGAACCGGTTTTTAAGCCTGTAACCTGAAAATCTACTGCCATTTTCAATAATTTATTGGTATTTGCAAGACCGAATTCCTTGGTTCCCTGGCGGGTCACATGCGTGATATTTTCCATCCAGATAGTAGAATAATTATGTATTTCCGGGTAACAGTTGATCAGCTCCCGGCTCATAATGGCAATATCCCTTGCCGTAGTCAGATGATCCGGATCCTCTGTCAGCCCGCAGCAGTCTGTAAAATGGGTGTTCATCATCCCCAGGCCTTCTGCCCTCTTATTCATAGCATCCACAAAGGCCTCTTCTGTCCCTGAAATATACTCTGCCATAGCCACCGAAGCATCATTTCCAGAGGCGATCACAATACATTTGATCAGTGTTTCTACTGTCTGTACTTCTCCTTCTTCCAAAAACACCTGGGAACCGCCCATGGATTTTGCATAGGCACTTGTAGTCACCTGATCTGTCATTTTTATCTTTCCATCTTTTAGGGCATCAAAGATCAGAAGAAGGGTCATTATCTTAGTCACACTGGCCGGACTGCGTTTTTCATCTGCCTCTTTTTCAAATAATATCTTACCTGTAGATGCTTCCATTAAAATAGCGGACGGTGCATGAACACAAACCGCCTGGATATTTGTGTTTACAGGCACTGATACCGGTATTACAGGTTCTGCACCACAGACTGTATACAGGCCGCTTATTACCAGAATACATACTGTCAGGCATAGCCCCATCCACCTGCAAAGTTTTCTCTTTTTCCAATTCTTTGCCATACATTCCTCTTTTACAGCTGCACCGCGTCTTTTCTTCTTTATAAAATATGAAGAAAACTCTGATTTATGGCAATAAAAAAACTGTCTCCAGTATTTTCGCACTGAAAACAGCCTTATTTCTGACTTTTTATAATTTTATAAACTTCTTACTAACTATCTTTTAAACTTCCTTTAATGCCTGGCGGATAGCCTCTGCCATCTCTTCATACTCTGCATCTGTAAGAATAGTCCTACCGCTGTTCATCTCAAATGTGCTGCCCCATTCTTCGCCGCCTTTGTATTTAGGAACGATGTGGAAATGTAAATGATGTCCGGTATCACCGTATGCGCCATAGTTTACCTTATCCGGATTGAATACTTTGTGAATAGCTCTTGCAACCTTTGCAACATCTGCAAAATAATCATTTCTCTCTTCATCAGTCAGTTCGATCAATTCGCTGACATGTTTTTTATGAGCTAAGATCACTCTTCCTCTTTTGCTCTGCTCCTTGAACACATACAGCTTGCCTGTTTTCATCTCGCAGCATGGATAACCAAACTTAGCTAACAGTTCTCCCTCTACACAATATGCGCAATTTGGATCTTTAACCATTTCTCCCATTTTTTAGAACCTCACATTCTGTTAGATTTAATTCATTTTTAGAATACCACTCTGGTATTAAAAAATCAACAAAAAGCAGGTTATGATATACTCAGATAGTCTGTTTTATGTTATACTCTTTATAAACAAACATCATAGGAGTATTTTATGAGCAATTTAAATTTCCGGAAGCAGCGCAACCACAGAGGATTTTTCTTCCGCCTGTCCCGTCACCTTCCTACCTTTATATTACTTTTAGTCATCGCCCTTCTGCTTGGGGGCGGTATTTTTGCCTTTTCGCACTTTGTTTTAAAACAGAAGCCCGGATCATTGCCAGCTTCGGCCACTGCCTCTGAGGCAAACCGCAAACCAGATAAGGACAAGCCTTCCACTGCACAAGAACCAGATCCCATTGACACATTGATCGCACAGGCAGATCGTCTGGCCAAAGGATACGATTATGACAAGGCCATGGAACTTTTGCAGCAGGATGCTTCTCTTGCAGCTGACTCCCGTATAGAGGAAGCAGTTTCCACTTATCAGTCTGAAAAGGATGCCCTGGTTCCAGCTGATGTAAAAAATGTGACCCATGTATTTTTCCACTCTCTGATCATGGATACAGCAAAAGCTTTTGATGGAGATTCCCGTTCAGGGGGATATAACTCCGTTATGACCACAAAAGATGAATTTTTAAAGATCTTAGATGCCCTTTACAATGACGGCTACGTTCTGGTGCGCATCCATGATATTGCCTATGAAACCAGCGATGAAAATGGAAATCCTGTATTCACCTGGGGAAATATCATGCTTCCGGAAGGAAAGAAGCCTATTGTCATGTCCCAGGATGATGTGTGCTACTACCCATATATGGACGGAGATGGCTTTGCAAGCAAGATCATCATTGGTGAGGACGGACGGCCTTCCTGTGAAATGAAAATGGAGGACGGAACAGTTTCTGCCGGCTCTTATGATCTGGTTCCGATTTTAAATGACTTTATTGATGAACATCCGGATTTCTCCTATAAAGGAGCCAAAGCTATTATCGCCCTTACTGGTTATGAGGGCATCTTTGGCTACCGCACTGCTTCTTCCTACAGCGAAAGCCCGGATTATGAAAGGGAACGGGAACAGGCTGCTAAAGTAGCACAGTGTCTGCGGGATGACGGCTGGGAACTGGCAAGCCATAGCTGGGGGCATTTATGGATGGGCGTTTCCGGAAACCCTGAAAAGCCTTACAAAATCAGCGATGAGCGTTTCTATACAGATACCGATAAATGGGAAAATGAAGTAGAATCCCTTATCGGACCTACAGATATTTACATTTATCCAAATGGAAACGACATTGCAGACTGGCACCCTTATACAGAGGAAAATTACCGTTACCAGTACCTTGCTTCCAAGGGCTTCCGCTATTTCTGCAATGTGGATGCCAGCAAGCCGGCCTGGATCCAGATGGGACATGATTACCTGCGTATGGCAAGAAGAAACTTAGACGGATACCGCCTGTATGAAGATATGATCCAGGAAGATCCTGCAAAGAAGCGCTTAAGTGACTTATTTGACTCTTCCCAGATCTTTGACACATCCCGTCCTACTCCGGTCACCTGGAATTACGGACAGACGCAGAATGAAACACCTGCTAACGAAACAACTGCAGCACAGCAGTAAAACCGCTGCAAACATTTTTCCATTTTCTGCGTATATTAAATCAAGAATGAACTTTGGGGTATCTTTATGAAACCCAAACTGCAGGTTTGCAGGGTCAGCTTTTCCTACCACAGTAAACATAAGGAAACGCTGGCCCTTTCTGATATTTCTTTTACTGTGGAGCACGGGGAATTTGTAGCCATTCTAGGCCCTTCCGGCTGTGGAAAATCCACTCTTTTATCCCTTATTTGCGGCCTTGACGAACCGGAAGCCGGTGCCATCTTCCTGGATGGGGAACTTCTGGAAAAAAATCCGGGAAATGCTTTTCATATCGGCTACATGTTCCAGAAAGACCAGCTGTTTGAATGGCGGGATATTCTTTCTAATGTCTCACTTGGACTGGAGATCCAGCATCAGCTGACAGATGACCGGAAAAAAGAACTGTCTGCCATGCTTTCTGATTATGGACTTGCCGGTTTTGAACATGCAAAGCCTTCTGCTCTCTCCGGCGGCATGCGCCAGAGAGCCGCCCTTATACGCACCCTGGCCCTAAAACCGGACCTGCTCTTACTGGATGAGCCTTTTTCTGCTCTTGATCATCAGAACAGGCTTACTGTATGCGATGATATCAGCTCTATTTTAAGAAAAGCTAACAAAACAGCTGTTCTGGTCACACACGACCTGTCAGAAGCCATCAGTTTCGCCGACCGTATTATCGTCCTCACTCCAAGACCGGGGCGTATCCGCGCTGTTCTGTCTGTTTCATTTCCTGATGATATGAATACTCCTTTAAAACGGCGCAACTGCCCGGAATTTTCCCATTATTTTGATCTTTTGTGGAAGGAGCTGAAAACAGATGACCAGACAGCAGGAATATGAAGCAAAGCTTTTAAGAGAAGCCAGACAGATCAAATTATGCCGTATCATCCTTTTTATCCTTTTTCTGTCCCTGTGGGAGCTGACGGCTTCTTTAGGAATGATCAACCGTTTTATATTCAGCTGCCCCTCCCAGATCCTTTTGTGTCTGTTTCACATGTTTTTGGATAAAAGCCTTTTTCTCCACACCGGAGTCACATTGACCGAAACCCTGGTAAGCTTCTTATTGTGTACCCTGATCAGCCTTATCACAGCCCTTTTTCTCTGGTCAGATCCTCTTGCTGCCCAGGTGTTTGAGCCTTTTTTAGTTCTATTAAACAGCCTTCCAAAATCTGCTCTGGCACCCCTTCTCCTTGTATGGCTTGGAAGCCGTATGCGCATGGTGGTAACTGCTGCTGTTTCCATTGCTGTTTTTGGCTCTGTCATGACTTTATATACAGGCTTTAACCAAATGGATCATGATAAGATCCGGCTGATTTTTTCTCTGGGAGGCAGTAAAAAAGATGTACTTACCAAAGTTCTCCTTCCCGGCAGTCTTCCTCTGCTTATGAGTACCATGAAAGTAAACATCGGGCTCTGTCTGGTAGGTGTGATCATCGGTGAATTTTTAAGTGCCAAAGCAGGCCTTGGCTATCTTATCACTTATGCATCCCAGACCTTTGAAATGACAAAACTGATGAGTGCCCTGATCATTTTATGCCTGCTTTCATGGATATTGTATCAGGGAGTAACTATACTGGAAAAAAGACTGCGTTCCTGGTAAAAATAATAAACTGCCGTTCCTGGTAAAAATACCTCTTATGCATCCGGCACTTAAACAATGAAAACAGAAAGGCTGAAAAAAACCGCCGCAAAAAAGGCTGTTCTCACCTTTATGCGGCGGCTCATTTTTCTAAGCGGTGATATCACCGTCAGGTAACATGTACGTTTACTTGCAAAGCTTCTTAAATTCATCTGCTACGAACTGTACCTGGGTTCCGATGATAACCTGGACAGCAGTCTTGCTTGGACGTATCACGCCTGCAACACCTGCTGACTTGATCACCTTTTCATTAACCTTTGTATAATCCTTTACTTCCAGACGTAATCTGGTAATGCAGTTGTCAATGGAAGTTACATTTTCAGGACCGCCAACGCCTTCCAAAACGATTTTTGCAACGGAGGTGTAATCATTGTTTGCCAGAGTTGCCTTTAACTCTTCTGCATCATCATCTTCCCGTCCCGGTGTCTTTAAATTGAACTTTGTAATAGCGAAACGGAATACGATATAATAAAGAACGCCAACTGCGATACCTACCGGGATCAGCAGCCATGGATTTTCTGCAAGTGGCGTAAAGGAACTAAGTACCATATCAACAGCACCGCCTGAGAAGGAGAAGCCTGCACGGATCGGCAGGGCAACGGTGATGCCTGCTGTAATACCTGCTAACAGGGCATGCACTACATACAGCCCTGGAGCCAGGAACATAAAGGAAAACTCAATTGGTTCTGTAACACCTGTAAAGAAAGAACAGAAAGCTGCAGAAGCTAAAAGTCCGTAAACCATTTTCTTCTTAGCAGGTTTTGCAGTCTGATACATAGCGATGCAGGCTGCAGGAAGACCGAACATCATAAATGGGAAGAAGCCGGTCATGTACATACCAGTCTGTCCGTAAACACCGGTATTGCCCCAGAATTTGCTTAGGTCACTGATTCCTGCAACATCAAACCAGAATACAGAGTTTAACGCATGGTGCAGGCCAAATGGGATCAGAAGCCGGTTAAAGAATGCATAGATACCTGCTCCAACAGCACCCATTCCGATAAATGCTTCGCCTAATGCTACCAGACCACCGTAAACCAGAGGCCATACTACAAACAAGACTAAAGCTGCAACTATGGAATAAATAGCTGTAAAGATCGCAACTGCTCTCTTGCCGCTGAAGAATGCCAATGCATCCGGCAGTTTAACAGTCTTATATTTGTTGTAGCATGCAGAACCGATAAGACCGGAAAGAATACCAACGAACTGGTTGATGATCTTACCAAATGCAGGCGCTGCCTCATGTCCGGTAATACCGGCAACAGCACCGGGACTTAACAGTGTGGTGATCATATACATAGATACAAGACCTGCCAGACCTGCTGTTCCATCTGAATCATCTGCCATACCTACGCCTACACCTACCGCGAACAGCCAGGACATATTATCGATCAATGCTCCCCCTGCTTTGATCAGAAACAGTCCGATAGAGTACGATAAGCCTCCTGCGGTAAATCCCTGAACCTCACCTGCCATAGCTGCCGGTGCCAGGATGTATCCGATACCCATAAGGATACCGCACACTGGCAGACACGCCACTGGAAGCATCAATGACTTACCAAGTTTCTGAAAAAACTTCATCATAACTAAAAACCCCTTTCTTTTGATGCCGGCAGACATCTGCCCCCGGCTGATTTATTTGAACCCCTCTCCTGGTTTCAAATCCCCTTTCTATCCACGTTGAGGATCATTACAACGTAATGATCTCATCCATGGCTTTTACTGTTTTTCCCGGGTGACATGCAATATCCGGGAAATCAGAAAAATTGCAGACGATCACTGGTGTGATCACATCATAACCAGCTGCCTTGATCTGCTCTATATCTGCTGTGATCAGCAGGTCGCCTGCTTTTACTGTGTCTCCCTGTTTTACATGGGTAGTAAAGAACTGACCCTTTAGATTTACAGTATCTAAACCAATATGGACGATCACATCTGCGCCGCTTTCTGTACGGATGCTCACTGCATGGCCGGTTTCAAACAGAACTATCACTTCACCGGATGCCGGCGCCCTGAATTCATTTTCAGCAGGCTGTATTGCAACACCTTTTCCTAAAATCTCCTGCGCAAAAGCCGGGTCAGGAACTTCACTTAAAGGTACTGCCTGACCTGCAACCGGCGCCAGGATCTGCTCCTTTTCTTTTTTGGAACCGAACAATTTTTTAATTCCCTGAAACATGATGATTTCCCCCTTATAGATCATAAATCATACTCGTCATATATTTTGGTCCTCTGATACCGGATTGCTGCGTACTCTGCACTCTCGCGATCCTATGTTTATAAATAACAAAAACCAACTTTGAACACATATCTACATAAAGAAATATCATTCAAAATTGGTTTTGCATGTTGCCTTAAAGCAACCAATATTGTCAATAATGTAACGATATAATCATAATATCATCATTATCACCATTAGTCAATACACTTTCTTTCGGTTTTTGTTGATTTTGCCCAAAAACATGTTTTTTTATTGCTTACTGAACAGACACTACCTTATAATCCTTATCTTCTACTGCCTTTGTAAGAACGGCATTGTCTACATCCTTTTCCAAGGTTACAACAGCTGTTCCTTTTTCGTGGCTTACTTCTGCGCCTGCTACACCGTCTAATGCTTCCAGAGCCTTCTTAACAGCTGCCTCACAGTGTCCGCACATCATTCCCTCAATTTTCATTGTCTTTGTCATGGTCATATTCTCCTTTTTTGTTTCTGTATTTATTTCTGCCGCAGCAACCACTTTTCCTGCCGGAACAGCTGCTTTGCGGCGGATCTTCTTATCTTTGCGGCTGTCTTTGACATTCAGTAAATTCAGCCTTAACGCATTGGTCACAACGCAGAAGCTGGATAAGCTCATGGCTGCGGCGCCAAACATCGGGTTTAACTTCCACCCAAAAACAGGGATCCAGATACCTGCTGCAAGAGGGATCCCGATCACATTGTAGAAAAAGGCCCAGAACAGATTTTCATGTATGTTTCTAAGAGTTCCGCGGCTTAAACGGATTGCTGCAGGCACATCGCTTAAACGGCTCTTTACCAGGACTACATCTGCTGCATCAATAGCAACATCTGCACCAGCACCAATGGCAATTCCCATATCAGCCCTTGTAAGAGCAGGGGCATCATTAATACCGTCACCTACCATAGCAACTTTGCCCTGTTCCTTTAGCTTGCGGATGACTTCCTCTTTTCCATCCGGAAGAACACCTGCGATCACCCGGTCTACGCCAGCCTGACGGCCAATGGCTTTGGCTGTGCGTTCATTGTCACCAGTCAGCATAACTACTTCGATGCCCATATCCTGCAGTTCTTTTACTGCCTGTGAACTGTCTGCTCTTATCACATCAGCAACTGCGATCATACCCATAAGTATACCATTTTTCAGGAACATCAGGGGAGTTTTTCCCTCTTCTGCCAGTTTTTCTGCCTGGTTTCTGATCTTTTCCGGGATCTTCGTCTGGCTCTGGGCAAATTTCAGGCTGCCGCCTTTTACATCTGCATCCCCCACTTTTCCTTCCAGGCCATTTCCGGGAAGTGCCTTAAATCCAGTAACCGCAAGCTGTTTTGTCTGCTTTTCTTCCCCGTAAGCTACGATCGCCTTTGCCAGTGGATGCTCACTTTTGCTTTCCAGTGAATATGCTGATCGTAACAGTTCTTCTTTAGAATATCCATCTGCTGCCAGTACATCTGTTACCTTTGGCTCACCGCTGGTGATCGTTCCTGTTTTATCTAATACTGCGATCTCAACTTTTCCAGTTTCTTCCAGAGAAACAGCAGTCTTAAAAAGGATACCGTTCTTAGCGCCCACACCATTTCCTACCATAATAGCAACAGGCGTGGCAAGTCCTAAAGCACACGGACAACTGATGACCAGAACAGAAATGCCTCTTGCAAGGGCAAAACCGACGCTTTCCCCAGCGATCAGCCATGCGATCACAGTAACAACTGCAATGGAGATAACTGCAGGAACGAAAATGCCGGAAACCTTATCTGCTACTTTGGCAATGGGTGCCTTGGTAGCTGCCGCATCACTGACCATACGGATGATCTGTGAAAGTGTAGTATCTTCACCTACACGGGTGGATTCACAGCGGATAAAACCAGACTGGTTAATGGTGGCTGCGAAAACACGGTCTCCTGCCTGCTTATCTACAGGAATACTTTCACCAGTAAGAGCCGCTTCGTTTACCGCGCTGTTTCCTTCCAATACAATACCATCAACAGGTATGTTTTCACCAGGCCGGACAACAAATATATCTCCGGTACATACCTGCTCAACAGGTAATTCAGTCTCTTTTCCATCTCTTTCTATTATAGCGCTTTTTGGTGACAGTTTCATCAGGCTCTTTAATGCATCCGTTGTTTTTCCCTTAGAACGGGCCTCTAACATTTTTCCCACTGTAATCAGTGTCAGGATCATCGCAGCAGACTCAAAATAGAATTCGTGCATATAACCCATAACAGCCTCTGCGTCCCCCTTATGCTGGGCATAGGTCATGGCAAACAAAGCATATGAGCTGTATCCGAAAGATGCAAAAGATCCTAAAGCTACTAAAGTGTCCATATTGGGAGCACCATGGAACAGGCTCTTAAAACCGTTGATAAAGAACTTCTGGTTTATGATCATAATGATCACGGTAAGATATAGCTGTACCAGCCCCATCATCACATGATTGCCATCCATAAATGCCGGCAGCGGCCAGTTCCACATCATATGTCCCATAGAAAAATACATAAGGACAAGTAAGAATCCTGCCGAATATAGCAAACGTTTTTTTAAAATGGGAGTTTCATGGTCTGCAAGGGCTTCTTCAGAAGCTACAGCGCTGTTTGACTGGCCATTTTTTTCACTCCTCCCATCTTTGACAGATGCACCATAACCTGCATCTACTACTGCTTTTATGATCTCCTGGTCTGTGGCGTTTCCTTCCACCCCCATAGAATTAGTCAAAAGGCTGACTGAGCAGGAAGTTACTCCCGGCACCTTAGAAACTGCCTTTTCTACACGGGCGCTGCATGCTGCGCAGCTCATTCCCGTTACTGTATACTGTTTCACTGTACTGTTGTCTCCTTTCTATATCCGCCCAGATTCTCCCTGCTGCTGCACTGCGCTACCTGCTGTCGTAGAACGGATCCGCTGATTTTTACTATACCCATTACCTCATCAGCTTCTGCAAGGTGGTCACAAGTTCATCGATCACTTCGTCTTTTCCTGCTCTTATATCTTCTGCCACACAGGTTCTGATATGATTTGCAAGAAGAACCTTATTAAAGCTGTTTAATGCTGCATTGGCAGCTGCTACCTGTACCAGTATTTCCGGACAATAAGCATCTTTTTCCACCATGCCTTTGATTCCACGTATCTGGCCTTCAATACGGTTCAGCCGGTGAATCAGGTCTTTATATTCCTTTTCAGACCGCTCCTTGGTTTTATGGTGGCAGCAACACTTTTCTTCTTCCATAAACCTTCCTGTCTTTCCCTTTTATTTTCCCCACCTTTTCACTGGGAATATATGCATTGTATACCCCACCAGGGTATACTGTCAAGTGGGCTGCCTGCATATTTTTTCTCATTAGGCTGCTTACACATTTTCCCAGCATTACCGGTCATGCAGCTTATGGACCGCAACATTTTTCAATACTACTTTTACACGGATACTAACAGATACTATATTCATGATGTGCTCTTTCTTGCAGACCTTACTGTCTTGTGTTATGATAGTCTATAATGACAATAATCCTGATTTTGTGAAAATATTTCTTGCAAAAAAGATGCAGAAAGACTCCGGGAGAACATCGTACTGTAAAGGAGGAACTCTATGGATTTAATCAATCAATTTATCGAAAACTATAAAAAGAAGCTTACTTTTTATGAAAATCTTGGACGTATCTCTTCTTCCCAGTTAGAAGATGCCTTACAGTCTGCCGGTATCCGTGCCATGGTCACTTACAGGATCAAAAATCCGGGACGTTTAAAAAGCAAGGTGCTGCGCAGAAATGCCAAACGGAGCATTCCCTATAAAAACATGAAGGAAATTTATGAAGATATTGCAGATCTGTGCGGAATCCGTGTTTCCCTTTACTTCCCCGGAGACCGTGTAAAGGTAGATTCCCTGATCAGCGACCTGTTCCAGATTATTGAACGCAAACAGTTCCCGGAGCAGTCAAAGCCGCCTACCTACAATAAACGTTTTTCCGGTTACTGGGCCAATCATTATCGTATCCACCTGAAAGAAGATATGGTACAGCCTTCAGAAAAACGATACTGCGCCGCAAAAATAGAGATCCAGGTAGCTTCCGTTCTGATGCATGCATGGTCCGAGGTGGAACATGACCTGATCTACAAGCCTATGCAGGGAACACTTTCTGAAGAAGAGTTAGCTATTTTAGACGAATTAAACGGACTGGTGCTTACCGGTGAGATTGCCTTAGAACGTCTCCAGGCCGCCGGAAATGAAAGGATCCAGAACAGCCAGGCTACCTTTGCCAACCAGTTTGAGCTTGCATCTTATTTATACAATTATTTAAGCAACAACTTCCTTCCGGAAGATATTAAGCTTCGTATGGGAAATATTGAACTGCTGTTCCGTTTTTTAAGCAGTTTGAAGATATTACGTGCTAAGGATATCGGTCCCATTGTAAAGTCCGTAAAATTTGAAAAAGATAAGCGTACCATTTCCCAGCAGATCATTGACCAGATCATCAGTGGAAATGAAAAGAAATACCAGGCATACCAGAAGCTGCACTCTGATGATTCCAATTTAAGTACAGAGCATCAGGAAGCGATCAACTATTTCTTTACCCAGTGGGTACCTCTTGAAAACCTGCTAAACCGTGTGACCAAGCGCAGTTCCCGGTCTGTAAGTGTGTTTAATATCAATGCCTTAAAACGTTTAGACGTACTGGATAAGGAATGTATCAACCAGATCGCCTTTTTGCGAAAAATGCGCAATTCCCTGATCCATGATATTGAGATACCGGATGCCTCTTACATCAGGGAGCAGGGGGAAGAAGCAAAAACCCTGAAGGAAAAACTTACAGCATTATTAGATACAAAAACAGCAGAGGGGTGAACTTCCTCTGCTGTTCTTATCAGTTTTTATCTGTTCTTATCTGTTTTTATCCATCGAAACCTTTTTGCAAAAATGTCTGCATCACAAAATGCCGGGATCACCGAATTTCCTCTATCTGTGATGTCCGGTTTCCATTTTTTGTTTTAAATTTCATCACATATATCTTAAATGGTGTATCATCTCCCACCATAAATGGCTCTTCCCGGTATATCTTAGCCTGTATTCCCTGCTCTTCCAGTTCCTTTTTTCTCATTTTGGCCCTTTTTAACAGATCTGTATGGTGTTTTTCCTGTTCTTCTCCAAAATGCCGCCTTGGATAGCAGGCTGCTGCCTCATCTATCTGTTCTATCAGTCTATCTGTCACTTTCCTGTGGGAAGTCCTGTGAAACATCCAGGCAATATATCTGGCCAGTACCCTTAGAGGGTATCTTTTATATAAAGCTACCATTTTTGCAAACCAGCTATCCCCCACCTGCTTTGCCGCTTCTTCCACTAACTCTGCTGCCTGGGCAGAAAGCTTCCATGGTTCTTCTTTTTCTCTTACATAAGCTAAAGAGGCTGCCGGATAAAAAAGATAGCTTAAAGGCGGAAATCCCCTTAAAAGTGCCAGCTGTTTTTCTTCCTCACTGCAGCATGTTTCTCCCAGATATTCCCATTTATCTCCCAAAATAGCGATCTTGTATTCTAACTGGCGGAGATATTCATAGTCTTTTACCCAAAAATGTCCGATATGGCCATAGTCATACAGTTCACATTCCAGTGTGATCTTTTTGAAGAATAATGTGCAGACTGTATCTCCCTGATGAACTGCCAGGATATAGCGGCCACCTTCCTGCTCATTTTTTCCTGACCGGTCACTTTCTTCTCTATCTAATGCCGCTCTTAACTCTCCTTCATACTCCGGCAGATAGGTACCCGTCATGACTGCCTCATGGAATACCAGAAAGCTTTCCGCTGTATCATTCATCATATACACCAGGCGGATATCGGAAGGTATTTTCCCTGCTTCCCCTTCCGGCAGACCGATCAGTTCAAACTGTCCCAGCTCCAACAGGTCTGCCAGCTTTTCAAATTCCATTCCTCCACAATCTAATCTCACTCCTGCTCTCCTTCGTTTGCCTCTTCCAGAGTCACCTTTTCCTGCCCATCTTCTACATATTCCAGGCGCAGCACAGCCTGCGGCCAGTTTAACGCAATACGGGCGGTCTTGCCCTTTTCTTCTCCCGCCTTTTTGATCAGATCTAACAGCTCATCCAGAACTGCCCTTGTAAGATAACCGCCTCTCCAGTGGAAGGTAAGCATTTTTCCCTTTTTTGCAGCCTGAAGGGAACGTTTATACACATCTTCTGTCTTTGTAAAGGACACTTTCTTTTCTTTGTAGTAAAAATGATCCCCATCCGTACAAACCGGTGCCGGTGCGATCAATGGCTCATGATCGCGGAAAATATTTTTATCATCCAGGTTAAAGTAATCATAACGGATCTCCTTGGCATCAAAGCTATGCTTACCTAAAGTATTGTCAAAAGTAGCATCCAGATGATAATAAGTACCGTTAATCTTTACAATATTCCAGGTATGACGATATTTAATTCCTTTTTCCGGGTTATTTCCGCAAATTGCAATCATGCACCAGATACCTAATGCATCACAAAGCACTTTTACAGACTTGGCAATGCCTTCACATACCCCTACTCCTTGTCCCAAAGGGCCTATGATCTCATGGGAATAGGATTTTTTTAATTTATCATAATGAATATTTTCACAGATGAAATCGTGTACATACTTTTCTTTTTCCCACTCTGAAAGCTTCATTGCAGGCCGTGCCAGCTTTTCTACTCTGGCTTTTAATGCTTTCTGATGTTCTTTTATCTTTCCTTTTTCAAAAATATACTCCGGCAGAAAAGTAATATTCGCTGAGTCCTGGTAATACCGGTAATGAAAGCCTTCTGCCCAGAATATCTCCGGATGATCTAAGCGCAGCTGGAAAAATACATCACTTAATTCTCTTCCTTCCAGCTTTGGCACCTGGAAGCTGTCTGAAAGCGCCATAAGTCCCTGATAAATAGCATGGTAAACAGCCTGCTTTGGCTTACTCATCTTTGTATAGTAATATGGTTCCATATTTATTCCTTTCACGTTCAGCGAACACATCACTGATGCATTCGCCATATGCATGGCAGTAAAAAAGCTGATGTCATCTGTTTCACAGAATCCATCAGCTTATTTTATTTATGCACAGAGCATCTGCGGCTCTGCCATATCTGTCCTTGTCCAACGGGAAATATTATAACCTGTACTGTTCTTTTTGTAAACTGTTTTTTGCTTAAAACAGGCTTAAACATCGGGGTTCCGGCCTAAATAAAGGGCTGCTCTCTCTTTTGAAAGCTTTTCACCGATCACGATCAGAACTTCCTGGCCCTTTGGCACTGATTTTAAGCTAAATTCTTTAACAGTAGCATTCAGTTCCAGCCAGCCGCTTTCCTGAGAGTTTTCCGTTTCATCTTTCCTGCCATTCTTCATATAGCCTTTAATACGGAAAATCTTGCCGCAGGCAGGATCTTGAAACATCTTTTTTACTGCTGTTTCCAGCTTCTTAGGGTCCATGGAGAAATTCAGGTAATATAATGATTCAAATACCTTACTCTGTTCCAGAGGCATTTTTTCATAATCTTCCATACGGTATCCGCAGGTCAGCAGACGTTTGTGATCAGCCTCATCCAGATCTTCCCAGCTTTTACACAGAATCTGATCCAGGGTAAATCTGCGTTTACAGTGTACCTGCTCCAGGGCCTGGTTCAGATAAGAAAGAGTTGCCTTTAGCTGCTTTTCCGGCACTTCATCACACTTACTGAAAAGGACACAGCCTGCATCTGCCACTTCAGTCGCCAGCAGATATTTCGCCTCTTTTGAAAGGTCTTCTTCCAGCCCCGCATCTACCAGTGCTATCACATTTCCCGGTTCATAGAAACGATCCAGTGGCTCCTCATAAAGAGCATCAAAAAATTCGTCTACATCATAAATACCAGATGGCTCTATGATCACCCGGTCGTAACCGGACATAGCCATTGCGATCAACTTTGTCTTAAAACGGCGTCTGTGGCAGTCTGCATCACAGCCTCCTGCGATCATTTCCAGACTGCAATTATCCCCTTCCAGGTCCTGTAAAAGAAGCATATCCACATTAACTGCCCCAAAATCATTTTCCAGTATTCCGATCTTTCTGCCCTGTTTCATCAGATAAGAAGCATACTTTTTTATAAAGGTTGTCTTTCCGGCACCTAAAAATCCAGTGATCAGATCGATCTTTATCATATCTCTCACTCCTTTTGCCTTTTATGTACTCCCGGAGTCTCCCAGGCTCTTTTTAGCTGCCCAAATTATATCATTTCACCTGCACCATGTCCATTACAACATCTAAAAATACATCTGCACCTGCCAGTACATCCTCATCCTTTGTATATTCCTCCGGATTATGACTGATGCCTTTAACGCTTGGAACAAAGATCATGGCTGTTGGACAGAGCCTTGCGAGCATCTGGGCATCCTGACCGGCACCGGAAGTAATGCGTTTTACACTTAAACCGTGGGCTTTAGCTGCCTTTTCCACCTTTTCTACAATTTCTTTGTCAAATGGAACCGGATCGAATTCCGTCATACGTTCTGCAGAAATCCTGACATCATCTTCTTTTGCCAGATTTTTTAAGTATTCAGACAGGATCTTTTCATCATTATCCAGCTTTTCTTTGTCCGGGTTTCTCAGGTCAACGGTAAATACTGCTTTAGATGGGATAACGTTAATAGCATTAGGCTTCAATTCAATGCAGCCTACTGTGGCAACGCCTCCTGATTTTTCCACTAATTGTCTTAAGAATACAATTACCTTTGCTGCTGCCAGTCCTGCATCATGTCTTAATGCAGTTGGTGTGGTTCCTGCATGGTTTGCAGCACCTTCAATCGTCACTCTCTGCCAGTGGATCCCCTGAAGGTTCTCTACTGCACCAATGCGGATGCCCTCATGATCAAGGATCGGTCCCTGTTCAATATGCAGCTCAACAAATGCATATGGCTTAATAAATCCAGGTTCTACCGTTCCTTCATATCCAATGCGCTTTAATTCATCCCGTAAAATAGTACCGTCAGTCCCTACTGTGTCCAGAGCCTCTTCCACCTCCATGCCTCCTGCATAAACCAGGGAACCCATCATATCCGGTGAATATCTGACACCTTCTTCATTGGTAAATGCAGCTGCAACAACAGGTCTTGCTGAAACCATTCCATTATCCTTTAATGTTTTGATCACTTCAATACTGGAGATGACTCCCAGACACCCGTCAAACTGTCCTGCATTAATAACAGTATCAATATGGGAACCTATCATAAGAGGTGCCTGATCCTTGTTTTCAGGTGTCTCCCAGATACCGAAAATATTTCCAATCCGGTCCGTCACTACCTCCAGGCCAGCTTCCTTCATCCATTCAGAAACCAGGTCTCTGCCCTGTTTATCTGCATCAGAAGCAGCCAGTCTTGTTCTTCTTCCTTCTGCGTCTTTTCCAATTTTTCCCAGTTCATTGATCCTTGACAATAATCTTTCGCCATTTACAGATACCATTATCATATCCTCCTTATATTACCGGCAATGCTCTGTCCGGTCTTTATCCCCAGTATAGTCACATGGTCTCCATGTTTCTATCATTAATAGAACAGATTATATCACATTTGTACCATATTATTGCTGTTTCCATTCCGGAAAACATAGAAAAGTGGTATACTTGGGATAATTTATATCAGAAAAGACCCTGAGAGGATATCACTACAAAAAAGGAGAATAATACTTTATGAATGTTTCCTTTCCAAAATGCAATCAGGCCGGAACTGAATTTGTCATTTCCACCACCAATGACCTGCAGGAAAAAGTCAATTATCTGTCGGAAGACTTTCCTATTTCCATTTTCACACAGACCTATCATCATGCAGCCAGGGATTCAACCCCCTTCCACTGGCATAATGAACTGCAGTTAAACTGGGTTTTCCAGGGAGAGCTGGAATATTGCATCAACGGTGATTCTCTCCGGCTGTCCGGGGATAAGATCCTTCTGGTAAAAGACCACCAGCTTCACAGTTCCCGGACCACTGGAAAAGATGCCTGTTCTCTGTGCATCAACTTTTCCCCTGATATTTTTCATCCCATGATCTTAAAGCACTATATCCGTCCTTTTCTGGAAAATGAAAGTTTCACCAGTTCCATCCAGCTTTTAAACCCGGAACAGATAGACATTTTGGAAAGCCTTTTAGATCAGACCGGTGAACCTTTGGGATATTTTTCCGTTATCAACTTTCTATCCCGGATATTTGAGGAACTGATCCGCTCCTTTGATGAAAAACCGGAGCAGAATGACGAGGAAGAAATGGAATTGTTCCAGTCCCTGTTAAGTTTCGTCCACAACCATTACCAGGATTCTTTAACTGTCCGCCAGATCGCTGCTTACGGAATCATCAATAAAAACCGCTGTACAGATCTGTTCCGCAAATACACCCGGCTGTCCCCTATTAAATACCTGAACAAGTACAGGCTTTATATGGCGAAAAACCTGATCTTGAACACAAAAAAACCGATATCTGAGATCAGTGCTGATGTAGGATATAATCAGATCAGCTATTTTATTGAACAATTCAAGGGAACTTATGGCCTTTCACCTTTAAAATACAGGAATCTGTTTGCCGGCACACCCTTTCATAAATAATGTTCTCTCGGAATCTTTCTGTGCCTGATTTTATGACCTTTTGATCCCAACATCACTTTGTGAAAAGATTGTCAGTTCATAAACTGGCAGACTTTTAACTGCTCATATTACAAAAAAAGCTGGCGACTCCGTGAATTTTTCATCACAGAAGTCATCAGCTTATATTTTTAAGTGGTTCAGGTTTCCCTTGGGAGAACTTCATTCCCGACATTTATTATAAAATCTAATCATACAATTGTAAATATTTATTTTCCTTATTGCTCTTATTTCTTCTTTTCCCTGCTATACACCAGAACCAGAAGGATAATGATAATACCCTGTACAACCTGTCGGCCTGCATCCGGGATGCTTACAATAGTTAAGAAGTCGTCCAGGATAGTCATGATAACAGCACCTGCAATGGTTCCCAGATATCCGCCTTTTCCACCTGTAATGGCTGTTCCACCGATGACAACTGCTGCAATGGTCTTTGTATTATAGCTGGTTCCAACATCCAGGAAGCTGGTTCCCGTATATCCAACAAGAAGGAAACCTGATACAGCTGCGATCACTGCAGAGATCAAGTAAACAGAGAATGTAACACGGCCGGTGTTAATACCGGAAAAGCGGGATGCCTCTTCATTGATACCTACAGAATACAGCTTTCTTCCATAAGGAGTCTTATGCAACAATACAATGGCCAGCACTGCAAGGACTGCCCAGATCAGGACAATACCGGATACGATGCCGTACATGCTCTGTCCACAGATAGCACGCAGCAGCGGTGCTGCATTTCCCTTTGGCGCCCCCTTTGTATAGATCAGGAAAATGCCCTGTATCACAGTTCCAACACCCAGTGTCATAATAAATGGCGGTATTTTTAACCAGTAAACACCGGTTCCGTTGATCAGACCTACTACAATGCCCATTACGATTACAGCTAAAAGAGCCGGAAGCATGGAACTGTCACGTCCCATCATGACCTGGGCTGCGATCACATTTGCAAAGGTAATGGTATTTGCAATAGACAGGTCAATACCTCCTGTAAGGATCGTAAGGTTCTGTCCGATCGCTGCGATCCCCATAAAGGACGCAAGTCTTAAAATACCTGCCATATGGGTAGGGTTCAAATATCCCGGAGATAATATCTGAGCCAGTACCAGAAGAAGGATCAGGATCAGGTAAACTACGATCTGACTGTTTTCTAAATATTTACTGCACAGTTTCTTCACGATTAAACACCTTCCTTTCTTCTGTTAATGTTTCTTATGCATTGCACTTAAGGACAGTGCCAGGATCAGGATCAGGCCCTGACATACAAACTGGTAAAATGACGATACACCAAAAAGGTTTAGCATATTATTGATAATGGAAATAATAAATACGCCTGCTATGGTTCCCAGAGGATCACCTACTGCACCGGTCATGGCAGTTCCGCCTACTACAGTTGCTGTAATAGCGTTCATTGCGTAGTTCTTTCCGATCGTCGCATCTGCAGAGTTCATCTGGGCACTGAGAAAGATACCGGCAGCTGCACAGAGAAGACCTGCCAGACAGTAAGCAATGAATTTTACCTTTTTTACCTTTACACCTGTGGAATAAGCAGCGTTTTCACTGCCTCCAATAGCTCTTAAGGCTTTTCCATATGGAGTCTGGTTTGTTAAGGTTCTCACAAGGATCAGGATCACCAGGAATAAGATCAGCGGAACCGCTCCCTTTAAACCTCTTGTAAGAAATTTAGAAAATGCCTTATGTACAGAACCGCCCGGCTTTGGCATAAGAAGTAATGCGCAGCCATCAAAAATTGCTGTTGTTGCAATGGTTACGATAATAGGCGCCAGATTTCCTCTTGTTACCAGCACTCCGTTTAAAGCACCGCAAACCAATCCCAGGACTACTGCTGCGATCAGCGGTAAAATAAATCCAGCCGGAGATTCTGTATTCATGGTCATAACGCAGACTACATTGGCCAGCGCCACGATACCTCCTAAGGACAGGTCAATGCCACCTGTTAAAATGATCAGTGTCTGCCCTAATGCTACCATCAAAAGAGGAAAAGAAGTCCTGAGCAGATTTTTAAAGTTTCCTATAGTGAAAAAGTCACGGCTGAACACACTTACAAGGAGCATAAGTGCGACCAGGAATACATATATGATCACCACATGTCCATGTTTGTTCCAGAAGTTTTTATTTAGCTTGTTCTTCATCCTTCTGTTTCCTCCTTTGTCCGTTCCTTCTTCATGCCCATGCCAAACTGCATGATCAGCTCTTCTGACAGCTCTTCTTTCTGTAATGTACCGGAGATCCTGCCTTCATACATAACGATAACACGGCTGCTCATTCCGATCACTTCCATCATGTCACTGGAATTCATGATCACGGCTACTCCCTGTGCTGCCAGTTCATGCATGATCTGGTAAAACTCACGCTTTGCCTCTACATCAATACCTCTGGTAGGTTCATCAAACAGGATCACCTTAGGCTCTGTTGCAAGTTCCTTTCCAAGTACTATTTTCTGCTGGTTTCCACCGGAAAGGCTGGAAACTGGAAGCTCCAAGCCACCTAATTTAATAGAAAGGCGCTTTACCATATCTTCTGCAAAGCTGGATTCTGCTTTCTGATCTATAAATGGACCATTCATCCTCTTTTTCATACTTGAAACAGCCAGATTGTGACGGTTGGAAAGCTCCAGCATAAGTCCCTGTCTCTTACGGTCTGCAGGAACTAAAGCTACGCCGCACTGGATGGCCTGGCTTGCACTTTTGATTTTTTCCGACTTTCCATTAACTATGATCTCACCTTTCACCAGTGGATAAAGCCCGCTGACAGCATTTAAAAGCTCTGTCTGTCCATGTCCCTGAAGGCCTGCAATTCCAAGAACTTCTCCTTTAAATACCTGGAAACTTACATCTTTTAATTTTCCATCATTATCTGTAAGGTTCTTTGCCTCAAATACTACTTTGCTGTAATCCGGCTCACAGACTGGCGGCGGAAAAATATTAGTAAGAGAACGGCCTACCATCATTTTGATCAGCTCATCCTCGTTCATGTCCTTCATATCTCTGGTTCCCACATAATGACCATCTTTAAATACTGTAATGCGGTCTCCCAGTTCAAACAATTCTTCCAGACGATGGGAAATAAAAATAATAGTCTTACCGTTATTTAAAAGGTTGCGGATGATCTGATACAGCTGGACAACCTCTTTCTTTGCCAGCGCAGACGTTGGCTCATCTAAGATGATCAGCTCCGGATCTCTTACCAGTATCTTTAATATCTCTACCATCTGCTGCTTTGCAACAGGAAGTGTACTGACCAAAGCATCCGGATCTATATGGATCCCATACTTATCCATAGCTTTCTTTATCTCTTCGTGGATCTTCTTTTTGTCTATCATTCCCAGGGCATTTACCGGCTCCTGGTTCAGATATACGTTTTCAGCAACTGTCATCTCTCCTACAAGTGTCAGTTCCTGGAATACCATTGCAATCCCCATTTTCTGGGAGTGCTCCGGGCTTTTAATAGTAACCTTTTTGCCATGGAAATAAATCTCACCCTCATCTGCCTGGTGGATGCCAGCCAGAATTTTTAATATGGTACTCTTTCCAGCACCATTTTCACCTGCAAGAATGTGTACTTCACCTTTATTACAGGAAAATTCTACCCGGTCCAGAGCGGTGATCCCAGCAAAACGCTTTGTAATATTTGTCATTCTCAGTATCTCTTCTGCCACGATAGACCTCCTCCTCAACATATCCATGCTCCCCAAATTCCGGAAGGACGTATTCTTTAAAGGGCTGCTGCAAGTTTCTTTGCGGCAGCCCATTGTTTATTCTTTTATTCCAGATTACTTGTAAAGTTTCTGAAGTGCTTCATCATCCAGCTCTGTTAATACCCAGAAGCTGTCTGGCATATCCGGGCGGTAGTAATCCTCCAGGTTATCCTCAGTAACTGTTTCAATATCCATAACTACGTTCTTTGGAATATCTTCACCATTTAAAGCCTTAATTACAGTACGAAGAGCTTCTGCACTGGTGTAAGTTGGGTTAGAAGGAGCGATGCAGCTTAAGCCGTTATCGCGATTTTCATACCATGCCTTTAATGCACCATTGTTGCCTTCACTGGTCATAGGAACCAGATCACGTCCTGCTGCGATGAAAGCATCAATTGCTCCCTGTGTCATAGCACCGCCCTGTGACCATACACCATCAATCTCAGGATAAGCGGAAAGCATGGACTCAACAGCTGCCTTGCCTTGTGCATAGTCCCAGGATGCATTTGCAGAACCTAAAACTTCAATATCCGGATAGTTCTTAAATACTTCTTCAGCACCGCCCCAACGTAAGGAGTCTGTTGCTGCACCGGCAATACCATTTAATACGATGATCTTGCCCTTGCCATCCAGCTTTTCAGCCAGCCACTCAGCACCAATGCGTCCAAATTCTGTTTCATCAATACCAACAGTCGCTACCTGCTCGTCTGTATCAACTACGTTATCAAAAGATACAACCTTGATACCAGCTTCTGTTGCTTCTTCTACAACAGGTGCCAGAGCAGTTGGAGATGCTGCAGTAATTACAATAGCATCTACCTTCTTTGTGATCAGATCCTGCATATCACTGATCTGCTTGTTAATGTCTTCATTAGAGTTAGTGATATAATATTCACTTACAACGCCTTCTGATTTTAATTTTTCTGCTTCAGCTACAAATTCCTGCTCCATCTGGGCACGCCATGAGTTTCCGATAGAATAGTTGCAAAGCGCTACTACGTATCCTTTACCATCTCCCTTTGCTTCTTCTTTTTTACTTTCTTCAGAAGATGCAGCCGCAGCTGCTGTAGTTGCCTCTGCTGAGCTTCCTGCTGCTGTAGTTGATGTGGAAGATCCTCCTGAGCTGCAAGCCGCCAAACTCATTGCCATCATTGCTGCTAACCCCATTGCTACTACTTTTTTTCTCATACTGTTACCTCTCCTTTGATGTGATTAATGATTTTATCTCATTCTGCTGCCTGCAGAACCTTATCGATCTTAAAAATAGCTTTTAAAAAAACAACCTTCTGGCATTTTCTGCCATGATCTTTTCCTTGGCTGATTCCGGAATATTTTTGCACTCCTCTGTTACCAGACGGATCAGCTGATTTAAAGTTCCTTTCTTTAACATTCCCGGATAATCAGAAGCCCACATCATCTTATCAGCACCTACCTTCCGGTAACATTCTTCAATAATGTTCACAGATGTTTTCCATGGATACTCTTCCTCATAATAGTCCGGAACTGTAGATGTATCGATATAAACATTTTCGTATTCTTTTACGATCTGAAGGACTTTTTCATAATTTCTCTTTGGCATCCCTGCTCTGAAGCAGATATCTGCTCCCATATGGCAGATCACAAATGTAATATGGGGATAGGCCTTTGCCAGCAGTTCCAGATCCACAATATCTTCCCTTCGGAACATATGGATGAACATGGGCTGATGATACTGTTCACAACAGTCCCATACAGGTGCAAGACGGGGATCTGCAAGTCTTGTTCCCGGTGCGCACTGAAACGTACTGTCTACTTCAATTTTCATACCAAAAAGGATGCCTTCGTCATAGATCTGAGCCAGTTCCTCTGCTGCCGCCTTACCTTTCATAATATCCACCAGAGCTACGCCCCTTAAGCGGTCTGGATATTTTTTCACACTTTCTTTAAAATAATAATTATGATAACCATAAAATGGATTTGGCATAAGCAGTGCTTTTTCGATCCCGCACCAATCCATATAAGCAATCAGTGCTTCTGCCGTACTGCAGCTGCGTTCAAAAGAAGGAGGAAGAAACTGGATCTCCCTGTTACCGATCGTAACCTTTCCCTGACTGGTAGATGACATTGGTTGTCCTTGTGTGATACCAGCTACCTTTTCATAAATGTGAGCATGTATGTCGATGATTTTCATAGCATTGACCTTTCTTTTCACACTTTTGTGCATTTTCCCGTGTTTTTTGATCTGTTATTAGTATAACCTGTACATTTTTTTCTGTATATGTGATTTCATTTGAAAATATTTTGATTTCATTTGATTTTATTGACGCTCATACAAAATCATGTTTTAATGTTTACAGACAAATACTAGGAGGTATTTTTATGTTTAAGATCCTTTCATATCCTATTAAAGACGGAGAACCTACCTGGCCGGGAAATCCCACCTGTTCTCTGCAGTCTCATACTTCCATTGCAAAAGGAGATACCGCAAATACAGCTACTATCCATCTTTTTAATCACTACGGTACTCATCTGGACGGTCCTATGCACTTTAATCCAAATGGCATTTCTTTGGACAAGATCCCCATGGAGCGTTTCTTCTATCAGAAGCCACTTGTGATCGACATTCCAAAAAAAGCCGGTGAAAAGATCCTTCCAGAAGACCTGATTCCTTACAAAGACCAGATCGCACAGGCAGACTTTCTTTTTTTACGCACCGGCTTCTGGAAGATCCGCAAAAGTAATCCTTCTGTTTATGAAAATAACGGACCTGCTGTAGGCAGCACAGCCGCTGCTTATTTACGTGAAAATTTCCCGGATCTGAAAGCCATTGGCCTGGATTTTGTTTCCCTGGCTTCCTACAGTGACGGAAAAGACGGCGATCTGGCCCATCAGATCATGCTTGGCATGTACCAGCCCGGCTACATCTGTATTGTAGAAGACATTAACATGGAAGAACTTCCTGAAGGCTTTTTAAAACAGGCTGCCGCCGTTCCGCTGATCATTGTGGGAATTGACAGCTGTCCTGTCACTATGTGGGCTGAATTTTAGGTCTGGATGTTCTCCCGGAGTCCTTCCTGTACCTGCTTTTCAAGAAGATTTCGGGAGAACATTTTGATCCCAAGGAGATTCATTTATGGCTTTTCTTAAAAAGAACTGGTGTTTAATGATCATTACTACCCTTTTGTTTCTGTTAGTCTACACTATTTACACCAGCTCTATTCCACTTCCTGATATGACAGATCACATTGAAGATCACATAAAAGTTGGATTTTCACAGATTGAAACGGACAATCCCTGGAGGACTACCCAGATCAACAGTTTCCGTGAAGCCTTTGGCCCCAGCAATATTGACTTTATCTACCACGAACCTGAGGAATATACTATAAAATGGCAGCAGGAAGACATTACAAAGCTGATCAGCGAAAAAGTAGATTATCTTGTGATCGTTCCTGCAGATCTGGATGCCCTTGTTCCTGCCCTTGAAAGTGCAAAAGAGGCAGGAATACCTGTCATCCTTATTGAACAATCTGCTGATACTATTGACCGGGATCTGTATATGTCCCGTATCTCAGCTGATTACCTGCGGGAAGGAGCAATCTGCGCCCGGCTGCTGGCAGAAAAATATGCCGGCCGTTCCTGCAATATTATAGAATTATACGGCACGGAAAGTTCCCCTTCTGCCAGAGCCCGCTCTAAAGGCTTTCACCAGGCTTTAAAAAACTATCCTCAACTGCACATCATTGATACAGAATATGGGAATTTCGACCGTGTATCAGCCCAGAAAGCCATGGAAACAGCCCTGGTCAAAACCAGTGATTCCCACCAAAGCGTCCAGGCAGTCTTCGCCCACAGTGATGAAGACGGTCTTGGTGCCCTTCAGGCGATCAAAACAGCCGGTCTGTCCCCAAATGATATTTCTATCGTATCCATCAACGGGATACAGGATGTGTGCAAGGCAATCATTGCAGGGGAATACTTAGGGACTGTGGAAAGCAATCCAAAATGGGGATTTATTGTAAAGGATCTGATCAATCAGAAGGAACGCGGATATACGCCTTTCCCTACAGTAATCATCCCCTACAGTGTTATTACTGAAGCAAATGCCGTCAGCTATTTTCCAACTGCTTATTAATGGCATGTTAAAAGAAAGGCGTTTTTATTATTATGAATGATTTTCATATCAAGCTCTCTTTCAGAAAAAAGCTCCTGCTTTCCTTCGTAATCCTTTCATTTATCCCGGTGCTTCTGATCGGTATCACTACTTACAGGCTCTACAACCGTTTTATTACTGACATGACAGAAAAATCCTCTGTAGAGACCATTGATCTGATCTGTAATGACATTGACAGTCTGCTAAATGATACCTGGCAGCTATGTGATGCACTGACCCGTGATATTAAGATACACTGCGTGTCAAATTTGACTCCGTATCCAGCCAGTATTCCCTGGATCTTTCCGGAAGCATGGATATGGCTTCCCTTTCTACCTACCGCAAAGACATCTTCGGAGTATATGTTTTAGGCGAAAATGGCGGACGTTACAAATCCAACTATTACTCTTTTAAACCAGATGATCCAAGAGACTCTGAATGGTACCAGAATATTAAAAATTCTCCTGAAACCATCTGGTTTTCCCCACATGAAGGCAGTTTCATTGTGCGCAGCTCCATTGAAGACCGTTTTATCTCTGTAGGACTTCCTTCTTCTGACAAGGCTACCGGACGGATCAACGGCGTGATCTGTGCGGATATAAAAGAGGATGACCTGACAAAAAAAATACAGGACAGTTTAAACAGCGGTGCTGTCTATCTTTTAGATGATCAGGGAAATATACTTTTTCAATCTGGAAATAATTCCCATTTTCCAGTTTCCGTCTCTGATGAACTCACCGGTCAGATCCTTCAGGCTGCCAAAGACGCAGATACCCGTTCTGTAGTCATACCCAACAGAGAATATCTGGTAGTAGGCCGTACATTAAATCGTTCCGGCTGGTGTATTGCCGGTGTGATCAGCCGCAGATATCTGGCACAAAGCACCCAGAAACTGGCTACGATCCTTTTGCTGGTTCTTTTGATCATTGCTTTTTCCGCCCTGTATATCTCCCTTCTCATCTCCCAGTCTGTCTACCGCCCCATACAGACTCTTTGCACTATGATGGAAGCTGTAGAAGCCGGGGATTTTTCCGTCCGTTATTCTGAACCTCCGGCAGACGAACTTGGACGGCTGGGCAACAATTTTAACCACATGTTAAATAAAATCGAAGAACTGATCAGCCAGATCTACGAAGAGCAGAAAAAGCTGCGAAATTCGGAATTTAAAGCACTGCAGGCGCAGATACAGCCTCATTTTCTCTATAATTCCCTGGATTCTGTGATCTGGTTTCTGCGTATGGGTAAAAACAAAGACGCTGAAAAAATGTTAACAGAGCTGTCTACATTATTTAAGATCTCCCTGAGTAAGGGTTCAGAGATCATTACCATTGAAAATGAATTGAAACACATTGGAAGTTACCTTTTTATCTCCAATATGATCTACAGCAAAAAGTTTACATATTCCATTGAATGTGACCCGTCCCTTTATCAGTACCAGACTCCCAAACTGTTGCTGCAGCCTCTGGCAGAAAACGCCATTTTACATGCCGTTCCCCTTCCAGATGAAAAGGTACATATTCACGTAAGCATCCGTGAAAATGGAGACTGCCTGCTTCTTTCTGTACAGGATATCAGCCAGGGCATGTCCCCTGAAACACTGAAAATGCTGCGCAAACAGATCATTTCCCCACGTCAGCCGGATAAACCAAACTCCGGATACGGACTTTACAATGTAAACGAAAGGATCCGCATTTTCTATGGACCTGATTTCGGTCTGAACATTGATTCCGATCCTGACATAGGCACCGAGATCACACTTAAAATACCAAAACTTGAGAGAGGTGAACCTTATGTTCCAAGCAATACTCTGTGATGACAATGAAATTATACTGGAAGGACTTTCCAGCCAGATCAACTGGAAGGACTTAGGTATCCAGCTGACGGCTACTGCTGCTGATGGAAACGAAGCCTGGGAACAGATCCGTAAAAATCCGCCAGACCTTCTGATCACGGATATCCGTATGCCCTATATGGATGGTCTGGAGCTTTCCAAAAAGGCCCGTGAACTGAACCCCAACATGGTGATCCTGATCATCAGTGCCTACGATGATTTCCAGTATGCCCGCACCGCCATGCATCTGCAGGCATTTGACTATATCTTAAAGCCTATTGATATAGACCAGTTCTGCCACATACTGGAAAATGCAGTCCTTCACTGCAGCCAGCTTCATTATGACAAACGCCTTATGATTACAGAGTATCTGCGAAGCATTGCCTCGCAAGATTCTTCTGACCTTCCTGCACCGGGTCCTGAACTGGATCTGGATCCCAGCTCCTACTGCTGTGCTCTACAAATTACCATGGACGAAGAAAGCCTGAAAAGACGTTCTAATGACATCCGCTATGAAGAAGAACAGAAATTTTCAGCCTTCAGTACATCTTTATGCCAGCCTGGATGTTACCTTTTAGATTCCAGGCACAACAGCTATACTATGGCACTGTTATCCGGTTCCAAGCTGGAGCTGATCACTTTGAGGAAGATACTCATTGATTCCGTCCGGAAGATCTTTCCTTACGACGGCCAGAACTGTGATGTAATCATTGCCTCCGGAAACCTGTGCCATGAACTTAATCGTTTAAACGAAAGTATGAAAAGCGTGGCAGAAGCATTAAAGCTGCATTTTATCAAAGGCACCAACTCTGATATTTTCTATGAGGAAGTAGTTTCCTATATTGGAAAAGAGGCTGATTCTTCTCCCAAGCTTCCCCTTTCCGGCACCACCCTGATCTCCCTGATCAAAAAACAGGATAAAAAGGGACTGGAACGGGAACTTTTACATCTGAAAGAAAACCTTCGCCAGTGCGGCAGGGAAAGCTACCTGTATATGACCTTTTCCATCAGCCGTCTGTATACAGACCTTGCAAGTGAACTTGGCTCATCGGGAATTGAACTTCAGGATGTATTTGATGATCCTATGGAAGAATTTAAAAAAGTAGCTTCCAGCACCACTTTAGAGGAAAGTATTGAAAACCTGAAACAGAATCTTTTTAAGATCATTGATAGTTTAAATGCAAGAAAAAGCAAATACGGCAAACAGGTAGAGCAGGCTATCGACCATATTAAACACCATTATCCCGAATCCACTCTTTCTATTGAAGATGTGGCCCGGACTGTTTGCTTAAGCACTTCCTATTTCAGCACCATCTTTAAAAATGAAACCGGGATCACTTTCACAGATTACCTGATCAAGATCCGCATGGAACGGGCAAAAAATCTGCTGGAAAACACTCACCTGAAAATGTATGAGATCTCCTCCATGACTGGTTATGAAAATGCCGCTTACTTCAGCGCTGCTTTTAAGCGGTATTTTAGGAAATCGCCATCAGATGTGCAGAATCACCGATAATAATACAGACATAAAAAGTGCTGCGTTTTTCATATCCGCAGCACTTTTTCACACCTTATATATTTTGCCCCTTCTGATACCAAATTGCTGCGTGCTTTGCACTCCCGCAATTCTATTTTATATACTTTATATCGCTTATAAACTTTCTATCTTCTTTAGTACCTCTGCCTTACAAACCTTTCCTGTGGTATTTTTCGGCAGTTCATCCCATACATATACCTTTTTCGGTATCTTGTAGCCTGCGATCTTGCCGCGGCAAAAGGTTCTGATCTCTTCCGGGGTCAGTTTACTGTCAGGACGCAGGACCACTGCTGCCTGAACGGATTCTCCCCAATATTCATCGGGAACACCAAGAACAGAAACTTCCGCGATCTCTTCATTCATACGCAGCACATTTTCCACTTCCAGCGGAAAAATATTTTCACCGCCGGAGATGATCATGTCACTCTTTCGTCCGCTGATATAAAGATAACCACTTTCATCCAGATAACCCATATCACGGGTATGATACCAGCCATCTATCATAACTTCTTTTGTTTCATCAGGCATCTTATAGTAATCTTTCATCATGCCCGGACCTGTTACTACGATCTCACCAGTTTCACCTGGGGCACATTCTTTGCCGTCATCTCCAAGGATCTTTACCTTATGATCCTCGATCGGACGTCCTACAGAATTCAGATAGTGCATATTATCTTTAATATGCTCTTCTTCTGTCAGCATAGTGACAATAGAACCCATTTCTGTCATGCCATAGGACTGCTGGAAACCACAGTTAAAATGCTTTAATGCACGCTTGATCAATTCCGGCGGCATAGGACAGGTTGAATAGCTGATTGTATGGATACTGCTTAAGTCATAGCTGTCAAAATCCGGCTGGTTAAGCAGCGCAGTCAATACAGTTGGAATAGCACTTAATCTTGTAACATGATGCTTTTCAATACTCTTTAAATATTCCTGGGGTGAGAATTTCGGGAACAGTACAATGGTTCCGCCGCAGGCAAAAATGGAATAAGGTCCAATACTTGCAGAATGGAATAACTGGCTCATCAGTTGAAATACAGTATCTTTATCAAAGCCAAGAGAATGTACACAGGTAGTCAGCTCCCGCATATATTGTCCTTTTGTATACCGGACAGTCTTTGGCATACCGGTAGTACCGCTGGTATGCAGATGCATCAAAATATCTTCATCTTTGCGCTGGATAAACTGCTCTAAGGGCTCTACGCCTTCAAGAACCGCTGTAATACAGTCCATATCAATACACTGGCACAGCTCCTTTGTCAGCTCACCCATCTCTGCGCGGATAGTTTCATCTTTGGAACGGAAAAAGGTTAATTTTACTTCATTAAACTGCAAAAGATGGTGCAGTTCCGGAGCAGCCAGACGCCAGTTGATATTTACAGGCACTGCGCCTGTCATAAGGATACCTAAAACGGTCTCAATATAATCTACATGGTTCTGTGAGATGACAGCCACCTTATCCTGAGGTTTTATCCCTTTTTTCAGCACAAAACCTGCAATTTTTTTTGCATTATCAAAGATGTCTCCATATGTCCTTGTATCTTCCCCCATGATAATAGCGGTTTTATCCGGATACTGCTCTTTTCCTGTTTTAAATATATCTATTAAGGAACGAAACTGCCCTTCCATCATTTATCCCCTTCTTTACATTTCCTCATCCAGATGTTGAAACTGGGTGGTATCGATCTGAACAGCCGCCTTCTTTTCTTCCATAGCTTTGATCTGTTCATCTGTATAGCCGATTTCTTTTAAAACTTCTTCTGTATGTTCGCCTAACATAGGCCCACGCTTCCAGGTTGGTATACCCATACGGTCACTTCTCATAGCCGGGCGTACCAGAATGGATTTTCCGCCGTTTGGGCAGGTTACTTCGTGGATATACTCATTTTCCCATGCCTGCTGGCTGTGCTCCATATCCTTATAATGGGCCAGTTTGTCATTTACAATGTCTGCTTCTGTCAGAAGCTTGCACCACTCGTCTGCGGTCTTAGTTGCATAGATCTCTTCAAAGCGCTTCATAAGATATTTACGCACTTCCGGGTCTCTCTGACGCAGGGCTGTGTTGTATCTTGGGTCTGTTCCCAGTTCTGGAACACCTAATACATTACACAGCACCGGCCATTGCTCTTCGATCTTTAAAATAGTAGTCATGACCCACTGGTTATCCTTTGTCCTGAAAGGAGCACCTGTAGGTGCGCTTACCTCTCTGGTCTTTGGATACTGATATCCATAACGTTCTTCTGTTGCAACTGACATAATATGGAAGCACCACAGTGCAGTTCCGTAAAGAGATGAGCTTACCCGGTCGCCTTTTCCTGTCTGGGTGCGCTTATAAAGAGCAGCTGTAATGGCATAGCATAATCCCATTGCTGTGACAATATCACCAGGGCCTGCAGAACTATATACAGGATAACTTCCAGGTCCCTCTACCATCATATCTGCATTAAAACCACTGCTTGCCCAGAATGCAACCGTATCAAATCCGGGATTGTCCTTCTTTGGTCCCTTTTCACCAAAGCCGGAAATATTGGCCTCGATCAGCCTTGGATATTTATCCTTTAAGGAATCATAATCCAGTCCTAGTTTCTTTAATGCTTTTACACGGGTATTGGTCAGGAATACATCTGCCTCAGCTAAAAGGCGATGCATTGCTTCCATGCCCTCCGGTGTCTTTAAATTTAATACAATGCCCCTTTTTCCGGCATTCAGGTTATCAAATAAAGGGTTCTCATCCATAGTGCATGGTACAAGAAATGTTTTTGGGAAATTACGGAACATATCTCCGCTTTCAGCTTCTACTTTAATAACTGTAGCACCCCAGTCTGCTAACATTCTTCCACAGGAGCCTGCTGCCACCATTGTGGAAAGCTCCAATACTTTAACCCCTTCCAAAGGTCTGTAATTTGCCTCGTCTGCCATCATCTTAAGTCCCTTCTGATCCTGCTCTTATTCTTCTGCTTTTACTTCTATTACTTTTATTGCTTCTATACCTTTTTATTAATAAATAGAAGCCTTTAATCCGCCGATCACTTCTTCTGCTTCTGCTACCATGTCATCCATCAGCTGCTGTACTGGCTTAATATCGTTGATCAGGCCCATTGCCGGTCCTAATGCATAGATGCCGCCGTCTATATCGCCGTTTTTATAGCATTTCTTGCTCAGTCTTCCTGCAATAACAGTCATCAGTTCTTCCAGGGTGGTTCCTCTCTTTTCCATTTCCAGAGTCAGCTTTGCTGCCATATTATTTGCAACACGGGCTGCATTATGAATGGATTTCTGGACAATAACTGTATCTTTTTCTGTATGCTCTAACAGCCATTCCTTGTGGTTATCAGAAATCGGGCACTCAGCAGTTGCTACAAAACGTGTTCCCATAACAACGCCTTGTGCACCTAATGCCAGTGCTGCTGCCAGACCTTTTCCATCTGCCACACCACCTGCTGCCAGTACCGGAACACCGTATTCTGCACAAACCTTAGCTGCCTTGTTAGCAATCACAAATGTACCGATCCCATCCATACTTGGATGTCCTGCTACTTCATAGCCTGCAATGGTGATCACATCTGCGCCCTTTCTTGCCATGCTGGCTGCTACTTTTGCATTTGGGCTCTTGTGGATGATCTTGATGCCTGCCTCTTTACATGCCGGCATAAATTCTACTGGAGAAGCACCTGCAAACTCGATGGCTGCAACACCTTCTTTTGCACATACATCAATATATTTAAAGATCTCTTCGCCCTTTGTCAGGTCCGGAACCAGGGAAATATTTACAATGAAAGGCTTATTATTAGTAAATTCCTTCATTTTGATCACATCTTCATGGAATTCATCAATTCCCGGATAGCAGGTAATATTAATAGTTCCCATACCGCCTGCATTGCAGACTAAAGAAGCAAATTCAGCAATACCTAAATGCTGCATACCGCCCTGGACGATTGGTTTCTCAATTCCAAACATTTCTGTAAATTTTGTTTTTATCATAATGTAACCTCCTGTTTTACATAATGTTCTCCCGGAATCTTTCTGTGCTTGATTTTGTGAGAAGATTTTTTGTCAGTTGTGCCCAAATTTCTGAGGCGTACGCGGTGCGTACGTTGATGAAATTCGGGTGCGGCTGGCGGAAAATCGGCCACAAAAGCAAGTGCAGGAAAGACTCCGAGAGGACATCATACTGTTCTCCCGTATCAAAAACTACACTGACTGTATGATAATACTTTAACATATTACCCCGTCTTAATCTATGTAGAAATGAACGAAGAAGCTCCCCCTTAGCGCCTGTTATTTTCGTAGGATTATCCATAGTTTCTGCGGTGCAATCCCCACGCTTTTGCATTATACTAAAAGCAGAAGTATTTTTAAGCAGATATTCCCTGATCTGCTTTAGTGAAAAATATAACAGGAGGTTTTTTTATGTACCAATATGTTAAAACTTACACTGAAAACGGTGCAGGTTATATTATCCTTAATGATCCTAAAAAGTTAAATGCCTTAAGCCAGCCAATGGCAGCTGAGCTTTCTGAAGTTCTGGAACAGTTCCGCTTTGACCCCAGTATCCGCGTGATCGTTCTGCGGGGTGAAGGCGGAAAATTCTGTGCAGGCGGTGACATTACTTCCATGAAAAAACGTGTAGACTGCTATGCAGCTGGTATCCCTGCACCTACCCAGACTAAGACCAATATGGCTAATTTCAACCACCTGGTCCTTTACATCCGTCAGATTGAAAAGCCGGTAGTTGCCTGGATCGAAGGTGCCTGCGCAGGCGGCGGAATGAGCCTTGCCATGGCCTGCGACTTTGCCATTGCAGAGGAAAATACAAAAATGTCCTTTGCCTTTTCTTCTATCGGACTGGCACCGGATATGGGAAGCTCCGTCCTTTTGACCAGACGCGTTGGTCCGGCAAGAGCTGCCGATCTTTTTATGACAGGAAGACGTTTTACAGGAAAAGAAGCAGCTGATATGGGCATCATCACCCGTGCTGTACCAGCTGAAGAACTGGAAGAAAATGTAAAAAAACAGATCACTGCCCTGGCAAACGGACCTACTCTTTCCTATGCGGAGATCAAAGGCGGCATCAACCGGATCATGTACCCGGATCTCCACCAGTGCATGAATCTGGAAGCTGATTATGTAGACCGCCTGACTCATTCTGCAGACCACGCAGAAGCGGTAAACGCATTTTTAGAAAAAAGAAAACCTGTATTTACCGGCAAATAAATAAAACTCCCGGCAAACGCTTTTCCATACGTTTGCCGGGAGTTTTTATATACATGCCGCATGCGGAATGTACGGCATGTTGTGGGGATTTCATTTTACGTTTTTATGTATCCTTAACCTGCGCTTACAGATAGAAACCTGCAGAGATCATAACAGCTGCGAAGCATGCCATAATAATCGGCAGTACCAGAGACAGGATAAAGTTGTTTATGTAAGCCTGTCTGTGGGTCAGCTTGGTTGTAGACAACATAGTGATGATACCTGCACTGTGTGGCAGTGTATCCAGACCGATGGAAGACATTGCAACCAGTCGGTGTAACTGAGGTCCAGGAATACCTGTTGCGATAAAACGGTCAGCAAAGTTCTGAAGGGCGATGTTCTCACCAGAAGAAGCGGAACCGCAGATACCGGAACAAATGTTAACTACTAATACGATCATAAATGGGCTGGTTCCAAAGTTGTTTAAGCTGCCAACAATAGTCTGGAATCCAGGAACAGCTGCTACAACACCACCAAAGCCTGATGCACAGCAAACGGTGATCAGAGGCATGATAGCCTGTGGCATAGCACCGGAGAAGATCTTCTTTAAATCCTGCTTGCGTGGATCATATAACAGCCATGCAACTACACAGCCGCTGCAAAGAGCGATCACTGCACTCTGCTTTAATACGTTTAATACAACGATAACAACGATCATTGGAAGTAAACACTGCCATAATGGCTTTTCGTTCTCAACGCTTGCTTCTACTAACTGCTCTTTGTCGATCAGATCACCAGTTGGATAGAATCCTTCACCCTTGTTATTGGTTCGTTTACACTGCCACCAGATATACAGGGAACCAATAGCAAATGTAATAATGGAGCTTAAGATACCAAGAACAGGTGCTGCCATGGTAGTTGTTCCAAAGTACTGCATTGGGATGATGTTCTGGATCTGGGGAGAACCAGGAAGCATACCGATGGTCACAGTGGAAGATCCAAGACAGGAGCAGGAGTACATCCACCAGGGAATGTTCAGATCCTTAAACAGTGAACGGGCAATTGCTACCAGGATGAATACTACTACGAATACGTTAACGCCGCCGTAGGTTAAGATCAGCTGGATCAGCGGAAGTACCATAACTGCCAGCCAACGCTGCATATCCGGATTTTTTGCTCTCTTGGCAATACGTGCAACCTTAACTGCAATAGAAGGTGCTGCACCGGTATCGCCCATGAAACGTGCAAATAATGCACTGAACAGGAAGATCAGGAAATATCCCTGCATGAATCCAACTGTCTTTGGCATAAATGCCTCAGTTAATGCTACGAATGGATTCATTCCTCCAAATACTGCTACTACCATAGCCGAAGCAATGGCAACGATGATCGTGTTGTAACCCATATAAGCCAACAGGATGAACAACGCAAGTCCGATCACAATACCCAGTAAACTAATCATATCATTACCCCTCTCGTTTATTTATCGTTTCAGATACCACACCCCCTGTTCTTCCGCATAAAGCAGGTCCTGAAACGATTTATTATGATGTAACTGACTATGACATAATAATAACAAACTCAGATTAAACCATCTATGTCACTACGCACAAAAATTAAAAAATGATTTTTGCTATTTTCTGGTTAAACCAACCTGTTAGTTTTTTATCGCAGTAAAGACTTGGCAATAACCACTCTCTGGATCTCGTTAGTTCCCTCAATAATACGGTTCACACGGGCATCACGATACAACTTGGAGATCAGATATTCATCGCAAAGACCATATCCGCCAAAAATCTGCAGTGCGTCATCTGTGATTTTTCCATATGCCTCTGTTACAAAGCATTTAGCAATAGATGCTTCTTTATTGCAAGGTTTTCCCTGGTCAAGAAGCATGGTAGCATTGTAAACCAGTCCACGGCCAGCCTGGATCAGCATTTCCATGTTGGCGATCTTTTCCTGGATCATCTGTTTTGCACAGATCGGCTTGCCAAAAGCAACTCTTTCCTTTGAATACTGGATAGCCAGATCTCTTGCTAACTGGCATGCACCAAGGCTGGAGGCTGCGATGATCGGTCTGGAAGCAGTAAGGACCTTCATGGCATTGGCAAAGCCGCCTTCTTCTGTTCCGATCAGATTAAATGCCGGGATCTCAACATTGTCAAAAATAACCTCAGCTGTATTAGAAAGACGCATACCGATCTTTTCGATTTTCTTTCCTACAGTAACACCTGGACGATCTTTTTCTACAATGAACGTAGCCAGTCCCTTAGAGCCCTTAGATGGATCCAGTGTTGCCACTACCAGAAATACACTTGCTAAAGAAGCATTGGTAATGAACATTTTTGTTCCGTTAATAACATAACTATCACCTTTTCGCACAGCAGTAGTACGTACAGCAGCACTGTCAGAACCTGCATCAGGCTCAGTCAGGCAGAAAGAGCTTAAATATCCCTTCTGGAGCAGACTGGAATAATACTGCTTCTGCTCTTCATTTCCTGCTGCCATAACGATCTTTCCGCCCATACTGGTTACATTGAACATACCCATAAAGGTACTTTCAACTTTTGCGCCTTCCTCGATCATCATAGCTGCAGTTGTGGTGTCCAGTCCCATGCCGCCGTACTCTTCCGGTACCTGCAGCATGTGCAGTCCCATTTCAATACCCTGTTCTATGATCTCCTGTGGATAATGACCTTCTTTTTCCCATTCCAGCACATGTGGCTTGATCTCTTTGGTCATAAAGTCACGGATCAGCTCTACCAGGCTCTGCTGCTCTTCTGTTATATTAAATAATCCATTCTGCATATGGTTGATCTCCTTACTTTTAATCTCCGATGTAAAATCTGACACAAAACTTTGCTTACAGGTAAGCCTGCCGTAAGTTCTGTGCCAGATTTTCCACTATTTTGAAAACTATATTTTCACTGTTCTGAAAACTATAAATTCTGGTGCGGCCAGCGCTCTTCCAGTTCTTTGATTTTTTCTTCGCTGTAGCCTAATTCCTTAAACAACTCCACATTCTGCTCACCCAGTAATGGTGCTCTCTTAAACTCAGGTGATGTCTTTGACATGCTGCAGTTACCGGTTCTTGTATAGAAGGTCTTCATTTTCATATCCGGCATAGTTGGTGCTTCTGAAATCCAGCCATTTTCACGGAAATCTTTGTTGGACCATGCCTGATACTCATCCTGAACCTTACAGCATGGGATACCGGCAGCATCTAAAGCTGCAAGTGCCTCGTCCTGTCCAGAGAAACTGTTAGTCAGCCATTCGTTAAATAATGGGATCAGAACCTTCTGATGACGTGCTCTGTCACCAACCTCCTGATATTCAGGGTCTTCCTTCCACTCAGGTCTTCCCATCAGGTCACATAAGCTGTCCCAGATACGCTTTCCGGAAGCTGCCATAACGATATCACCGTCCTTGCAGTGGAATACGCCATATGGACACATAGTAGGATGATGATTTCCCTGACGTTTGCTCATGCGCTCTTTGCCCAGATTACAATGGATCAGAGGGGTGTTCATATATAACAGGGAACGAAGTAAGGATACATCTACATACTGGCCTTCTCCTGTATCTTTCCAATGATATAAAGCAGTCATGGTGCTTGCAAACATATTTAAAGCACCAACCATATCTCCCAATGGGATGCCGCTTTTCTGGGGTGCCCCGTCTGCTTCACCTGTAACACTCATGATACCGGACATTGCCTGCGCAATAATATCATATCCAGGCTTGGAAACAAGTCGTCCCGTCTGTCCATAAGTGGTAAGGGAAACATATACCATATCTGGTTTGACCTTGCATACACTTTCATAATCCAGACCAAATTTCTTCATGGTTCCGGGACGGAAATTCTCTAAGATCACCTGTGCAGTAGGGATCAGTTTCTTTACCAGTTCCAGTCCCTCCGGATCCTTCATATCCACTGCCAGTGATTTCTTTCCACGGTTGAACCAGCAGTACGTAAGGCTTTCACCGTCTACCATAGGCGGAAATTTTCTGCCGTCTTCTCCTCTTCCCGGACGTTCAATTTTAATAACTTCTGCGCCGTAATCAGCTAACATTGCTGCTGCAGTAGGTCCTGCTGCCATTGTTGTAAAATCCAGAACGCGGATTCCTTCCAGTGCTTTTCCCATATTTATCTTCTTCCTTTCCAAATCTTACATTTTTTATAAACCAAGGCTGTTTAAACGTTTTAAACCATCTTCTGCCTCTGCCATAATGGAGTCAATGATCTCCTTGCAGCTTTCTACGTCATGGATCAGGCCAACAGCCGGTCCAATGGCGAACATACCGCCATCTACATTTCCATCCGCATAAGCGGCTTTGCCAAGTTTTCCTGATATAACAGGCATCAGTTCCTGTAAGGTAGCTCCCTTTGCCTCTAACTCCAGACACTTTCTTGCTGCTTCATTATTTGCAACGCGGACCATGTTCTTAATAGATTTCTGACAAAGAACAGTCTGGTTCTCATTTGCATTTACGATCCAGTTTTTATGATTTTCAGAGATCCAGCATTCCCTGCTTGCTACAAAACGTGTTCCCATTACAACGCCTTCGCATCCAAGGCTTAATGCTGCCAGTAAGCCTCTGCCATCTGCAATACCGCCTGCTGCCAGTACAGGAACCTTTACTTCTCTTGCTGTGCGGTTTGCCAGTACCATAGTTCCCACACCATCTGTATGAGGATGTCCTGCTACCTCAAAGCCAGCCATGGTGATAAGGTCAGCACCCATGCTCTCTGCTTTCTTTGCATGCTTTACGCAGGCTGCTTTATGGATCCATTTCACCTGATCCTTATGGGCATTTAATACATCTGCCAGTTCCTGAGGGCTCGCGCCAGCTGTTTCTACTGCTGTTACTCCTTCTTCCAGAATCACCTTAACCTGGTCAAAAAGCTCCTGTCCCGGATGGAGACTTGGGATCAGGGAAATATTTACTGCAAATGGTTTATCTGTTTTGGCCTTTACTTCTTTGATGGCCTTTCTTAAATCTTCCGGATCTGGATAAATAGTTACATTAATGGTTCCAAGACCACCTGCTTCTGATACGGCAGCTGCCAGTTCAGGAACTCCCAGATGCTGCATTCCCCCCTGCATAATCGGATATTGGATCCCTAAAAGTTCTGTCATTCTTGTTTTCATTGATCTGCCTCTCCTTTACTTTATGTACACACGGTTTTCCCGCATGGAATTATAAGCTTGTTATTAAAATAACATTTAAACCGCTGTAATGATACAGCGGTTCATACAATTTTTTTATAGACACTCTCTTGAAAGTAATGGTTATATTAACCAAAGGATTTTCACGGATGCTGTTTTACAGCTTTTGCTTCTTTTAAACGGAGAATCTCTTCTTCTGAGTAACCATACTGTTTTAAGATCTCATCTGTATGTTCTCCCATCTGCGGCCCCCGTCCAGTGCCTGTTTCATCCATATTTCTCATATGTACCGGCAGCATGGCCATCATAAAAGAATGCCCATTTTCATAAATATGTTCCTTTACAAAGCCGTTTGCCACAGCCTGAGGATCTGCTGCCAGCTCCCTGTAATGACGCATACGGTCAAAGACGATATCTCTTTCTCTTAATCTGGCAGCGATCTCATCATAGTCAAACTGACTAAAAGCTTGTTCCAGAAGCGGGATCAGCTGGGCTCTGTTTCTGGAGATCAGGGCCGCATTTTTAAACCGCTCGTCCTCTGCCAGCTCCGGCACATTCAGCGCCTCTGCCAGCGGCTTCCAGTACCGGTCATGCTGGGTAACAGCCAGATGGAGCCATTCTCCGTCTTTACATTTATAAAAAGTGTACAGAGCTCCCATTTCAGATCTCTTTTTCGGATAATGATATCCGTACTGTTCAAAGGCTGACATAGTACCGCAAAGCCACACTGCATTGCCAAAAAGGGATGTCTCTACAAAATCGCCCATTCCGGTACGTTCTCTATTTAAAAGAGCAGCACAGATACCGCCAAACAAAGCAGCTCCTGTAGCTCCATCTCCTACGCAGCCCGGTGCGCTTGCAGGATACCCCCCAGGTTCTGCCATATCTGCCAGCATGCCGGATCTTGAAAAGAAAGCAACGCCGTCATATCCCGGTGCATCTACATCCGGCCCGGTCTGTCCATATCCTGTTACCAGGCCGTAGATCAGCTTTGGAAAACGATCCTTTAAAGAATCATAATCCAGGCCAGCTCTTACCAGGGATTTTAAACGGTTATTCGTAATAAATACATCCGCCTCACCAAGAAGACGCAGCAGGATCTCCTTACCTTCCAGTGTCTTGGTATCTAACTGAATATCTCTTTTTCCCAGATTATAAAGGTCGAAAAGAGGATTTTCCTCATCTGCAACAGGAAGCCCGCAGTTTACGCCGTAAAAACGCCATGGATCACCTGCAGTGCTTTCCACGCGGATCACATCCGCTCCCATTTCTGCCAGCATTCTCCCTGCAGCAGGCGCAGCCACAAAACTGGCCAGCTCAACTACTTTGATCCCTTCTAAGGGTTTATGTACGCTCATAATCTTTCCTCCTGGTCATAAAATGTTCTCTCTGGATATCTCAGAATCTCTCTTTTCATCTCTTTATAAAGCTTACCGGTCAGACAATCCCCATTTTAATGCATAAAATGGCTGCAAACAAAGTAATAAAACCTGGTATATAAGTAGACAGCATATACATTTTCAGGCACTCTGCATATGGCATGCGAAGCACTGCTGCTGCATTAGGTATTCCTGCATTATGAGGTGCAATACTGGTAAAAGAGGTAAGCATCATCATGCGGTGGGCATTACCTGCGCTAAGTCCTGCCAGTGTGTACTGCTCCAGCATATGGGATCCGAACGCGGGGATGGGAGCTGCCACAGATGCCATGATAAAGGCCGCTAAAAGTCCCATAAGGCTTCCGCTCATAAGATGTGGCAATGCAGACAGCATGTTCTGAAAATAAGTAAATCCTTCTATGTTTTTCACCACTGCACCAATGGCATACGTAGCGGAAACACTTAAAATAGGACCATAGACAGCAGTGATCCCCTGTGACAAACTGATCTTTAACTTTGGCAGCAGGTTCCTGTGTCCCGTAATGATGGTCAGGATACAGCCTGCAAATAGTGCTTTTACTACATATATCTGGAAAACAGCGCTCATCACCAGTACCACCGCTAACGGAAGGATACTTGGAAGTAGTCCCGGAAGACAGTCCTCTGATAGGCCCTCATCCAGGTTCGCCATGCGGATCCCTTCACCAGAAGGCAGAAAGGCTTCCCCCTTTTTCTGTGTTATTTTTAACATGATCCACAAAAACATGAGAGAAACTGCCCAGAAAACCACTACAGAAATAACAGAAAGCTTCCAGCCCGCCATGGTAGTAGTGCCGCAGATATCCGTGGCATATACGTTTCCCGCCTGAATAGAACCTGCCAGATAAGCAGCACTTACAGTCTGGGCCCCGGCGCAGCAGTACAGCCGCCATGGTGTATCCGTTTCCTCATAAATGGTTTTTGCAATAGGAAGTACAGTAAATACCACTACAAAACCGGAAATTCCCACATAGCATAAGATAAAATACAGCACCGGAACCAAAATCACACAGAAAAACTTCTGGTTATTTCTGCTTTTTTTGATCAGCCCCGATAATGATAATGCGATCTTTTTTGCATTTCCCCCGTCACTCATCAGCTTTCCCATAAGGGCACTTAAGAAAAACAGGAGGAAATAGCTCTGTAAGAAACCTGCCAGTCCCGGCAGATAAAATTCCCTTAAACCATCCAGAATACCGATCCCTGAAAAAACAAACATAAGACAGCTACTGGCAACTGCTGACAAGATCAGGTTAAAGCCTTTAAATGCCAGCACCACAAACAGTAAAAGTCCCAGTATCATTCCAATAAAGCTGATCATAAGCTGTTTTCCCTTCTGTCTTTTTCAAGATCAGCCTCATTGGGCTTTCTGCCTTCCATGGCTGCCATTCGGGCTGCACTGACGCCTGGAACCTTCATTGCAAAGGTATCTTCCATTACCCCATAATCCCAGTATCCTGCTCTGCCAAGAAGACGCAGCTTTTTATAATCCAGTTTTCCGTTTGGAAGGATGATATCATCTGCCACATGGATCTCTACTACTTTTCCAATGATCAGATCCACAGTACCTTTTCCTCCTGCCATAGTACCAGGAATACGGATGGTCTGCATGTATTCACACTCAAACTGGATCGGAGATTCTGCCACGCGCTTGGCTGCTACCCTTATAGAATCTGCCTTATGCAGTCCCGCTTTTTCAAATTCATCCTCTTCCGGTGCAAAACCGCTGGCTGTAATATTCATCTGCTCCTTCAGATCATAGGGTACTGCATTGTATACAAAACAGCCTGTAGCTTCAATGTTGTTTACAGTATCCTTGCGGTGTACATGATCCGGCTCGTCTCCCCCCTGGTTAATAGCGATCATAACCATAGGCGGGTCATAGGAAAGATTCTGGAACTGGCTGAATGGTGCCAGGTTGTGGATCCCGTCCCTGCTTACAGTGGAGATCCAGCCAATCGGTCTTGGAGCTACACATGCCTTAAATGGATTTAATGCCATTGGGCATTCTTCGTTTTGTGGTGAATAATGCATAAATAAGTCCCCCTTTACATGATTTACTATTCATACTTTTACGATACTTCTTATGACCATCCGCCTGGCAGATGACCAGCACTTTTGTACCCTTTTATCTGTTGTATCTAAGATACCAAAATTCCCTATTTTCCAACAACTGCAATTCATACAAAAAAGGTCATGCCAAAGTCCGTTTATTTTTAGACAATCTGGTTAAAACAACCACAATTTCTCACCCATGCTCTCTTTACTTTCGTAATCCATTCCATAGGATTTCTCTTTTGGGATTGATATTATATAGACAAAGAAACTAAAACAAAATACAAAATAAAATTAATGTAATGGAGGAATGCATATGGAACAATATAAACCATTAAAAGGCGTCAAAGTGGTGGAATTATCTCTTATGGTAGCTTCTGCCAGCTGCGGACGTATGATGGCTGACTGGGGTGCAGACGTTATCAAGCTGGAAAACACAAAAGGCGGTGACAATTTCCGTAAATGGCCGCTGTCCATCGGTGCTCCTGCAGATGATGATTTCGACCCGATCTTTGACAACTTAAACGCCAACAAGCGTGCTGTCAGCATTGACACCAGGACCAAAGAGGGCCAGGAGATCGTATACCGCCTGTTAGAAGATGCCGATGTATTCTTAACCAATTTAAGAACAGAAGCACTGAGCAAACAGGGCCTTGATTACGACACTTTAAAAGAAAAATTCCCTAAACTGGTCATGTGCCAGTTAGACGGCTATGGTCCAAAGGGCGAAGAAGCCGGAAGACCTGGTTATGACAACACTGCATTCTGGGCAAGAGGCGGCTTCATGTACAGCCAGGCTGTATATGGCGACAGCAATGATACCTATCCTGTTTACATGCCTATGGGCTTTGGTGATACCACCTGTGCCCTTGGTATGATGGCTGCCACTGTTTCCGCTGTTTTAAGTGCAAGACAGACAGGAAAAGGCGACCGTGTTTCCTTAAGCCTTTACGGAACTGCAGCATGGCTGGCAAACATCCTTGTTTCCGGTTCCCAGTATGGTTTTAAAATGCCAAAACGCAGAGAAAATTCCAGTCCCTTTGGTGCTCCTTTCAAATGCAGCGACGGACGCTGGTTCATGCCTCAGGTTGTTGTATTTAACAGGGATACTCCCCTTTTCTATCACCTTCTTGGTGCAGACGATATGATAGATGATCCCCGTTATGCTACCAGGGCACAGTTTAATGATGTAAATATCTGCCGTCCTGTTATCGAGCGTTTTGAGAAGATCTTCGCTACAAAAACTGCCAAAGAATGGTATGACATTTTCAGCGCAGAAGGCCTCTGCTGTGAGATCTTAGCCCGTTACGAAGATGTCCTTACGGATCCACAGGCAATTGCAAATGATTTCGTCTACAAGATGAAATACGACAATGGCCAGGAAGCAACTCTGGTACGCACCTGCCTGCGCAGCGAACGCATGGGAACCCCGGAATTTAACCGCGGACCGATGCTTGGTGAACACACTGTATCTATCCTGAAAGAAGCCGGATATTCTGATGAAGAAATTGAGAAATATCTGTCTGAAGGGATCATCCGTCAGCATGACTGATCTGTTTACAACAAAACTCCCAGAGAGATCTCTATCTCACTGGGAGTTTCATAAATTAAAGATTTTTAATTCTGTTAATCATTTAGACGCATTCTTTTCAATGCTTTGAGCTGATCACGTTTTGCATAAATCACATTCAAAATATACACCTTACCAGAGGAATCGTCTGCTCTGTAATAGATATAAAAATTTTTGGCGCTAATTTTTCGCACACCTCTTGAATGCCAAGGCTCACGTTTTATGGGAGTAATGCTTGAAGCCATATACGTCAACTTTTGTATTGCGCTGCGAATTGCACGAATGTAATTTAGCGCTACTTCCGGGACTAACAACGTATATGCAATGTAATCCCTGATTTCAATAAGGTCAGATTCTGCATCTGGCGTAATAATAATTTCATAGGAGTCCACTTATTTAAGACTCCTTTCCAGGTCATCAAATACTTCATTCATTGACCGACCTTCACCAGCAAGTGACTGTGCATAGCTATGTTGAAGTTTTTTATCAAGCTCAACATTAGTCATTACATCAATGGTTCGAGGTTCTGAAGGAATCGTTAATGAAAATGGAACTCCATGGTGATAAATGATCTGACGGTAAAGAGAATTGATCACAACAGAGACTGGAACTCCCAGTTTCTGAAGAATTTCTTCTGCTTCAATCTTTACATTATTTTCAACGCGAGCGCTTACAGTTGAATCTTTCATTTTAAACACCTCCTGTTAATCATATTGTAATTCATTGTATTGCAAATTACAAGACATTTTACTTTTGCATAAAACAAAACTCCAGGATTTTCATTCTCTGGAGTTCTGTTTTTCTCAATTCTTTATTAAATTTTTTATTTCCAGGTCATCCGTCCATAATCCAGGATTGCTTTTCCATCACTGTCTTTTACCATACGGAACAATGCTTCATTTTTCCCTGTTTTCCATACACAAAGGGTAAAATGATCTCCCGGCAGTGCTACTGCTCGGAACTGGTTCTCAATGGATACCATGCGCTCCGGCTCTCCTGGAAATAATGCACCGATCATCATACGGCAGGCATAGCCTAAACTGCAAAGTCCATGAACAATAGGACGGTCAAAACCAGCCTTTTTCGCAAATGCAGGATCCGCATGGAGAGGATAAGTATCACCTGTCAGACGATACAATAATGGCACATTCTCCGGATATGCATCCTTGATCTGATAATCTGCTTCTCTTTCCGGGATCACTACCGTGCTGTGAGGTACCTTCGGCCCGCCAAAACCACCAGCCCAGCGGTTTAAATAGCCCATGGTATTGGTAAATACCGGCTCTCCAGCTCCATCTTTTGCAATAATATCTACGTTGATCTTAGCTCCTTTTCCTTCTCCCCGGTCATATACAGCACTGATCACCTTTTCCAGATGAAGTTTTCCTTCTTTTGGGATAGGCTTGTGGATCACCAGCTTATGATCCATATGTAAAGTACCATCAGAACGCAGTCCCTCGATCTTCTTTGTAGGCATTAACGGCTGCTCTGAATATGGCTCTGTTCCAAAGGTAGCTGTACATGGGATCACACCAAAGGTGGGGACTGCCTTTAAGTCCCTTTCATAAACATATTCCAGCTCTTCCTGCTTTGCCCCAACACTTAAATTATAAAGGATCAGATCTCTCCAGGTATAGGAAAAATCCTGTTCTACGGATAAACCAACTGCAGACTCATCTAACATAAAAGTAACCTCCTCATCTCAAAAATGGCCTCTTAAAAAGATATTCTCCTGAAAAATATTGTCCTGAACATAAAGGCTGCTGCAAAACATTTTTTCTATTTTGCGGCAGCCTTACTTTCATTTATGTATCCTGAGTATTATTTAATTTTGTTCTTACGGATCACATTGCCGCTGATAACTACTCTCTGGATCTCATTGGTTCCCTCAAAGATCTGGAAGATCTTCGCATCACGCATCAGCTTCTCAACCGGGTAATCACGCATATATCCGTATCCGCCTAAGATCTGGACTGCTTCTGTAGTAACACGGTTTAATGCATCTGAACAGTAGCACTTAGCGATCGGGCCTAAAGTTGCTGCTAAAGGATCACCTGCATCTAACAGTGCTGCTACCTTCATGCCGATTGCACGGCTGGTCTCAATAGCGATCTCCATATCTGCAATCTTGGAAGAAATAGCCTGGTTCTTGTAGATCGGTTTGCCCATGGTAGTACGTTCCTGGGCATATTTTACGCATACTTCCATAGCTGCCTTCATAATGCCTACACAGCCGCTTCCTACGCCTGCACGGCCCTGCTCCAGAGTCTTCATGGCAATTTTAAAGCCTTCGCCCTCTTTGCCGATCAGTGCAGATGCAGGGATATGTACATCTTCAAATAATACGTCACAGGTAGCAGACTGACGGATACCCATTTTATCCTCATGCTTGCCAATGCTGATGCCTGGCAGATGTGCATCTACTAAGAACATGGTCAGTCCCTTGTATCCAAGACTTCTGTCAATAGAAGCAACTACACACATAAAGTCTGCATAGCATGCGTTGGTGATAAAGCACTTACGTCCATTTAAAACATACTCTTTTACATTTCCATCTTCATCTAAAATCTTATCAGCTGTCGTTTTGCATGCGCCTGCATCTGATCCTGCTTCCGGCTCAGTCAGGGCAAAAGCTGCAAATCCGCTGCGTTTCTTTGGCCAGCGTGGATCTCTTCCCGGCTTATCGCTTGTTAAAATTTCTACACACCATTTTTTCTGCTCTTCAGTTCCTGCGATCAGAACCGGCTTGATGCCCAGGTTGTTGGTTCCACATGTTAATCCAAAACCTGCATCACCATACATCAGCTCCTCACGGATCCATGCTGCAGATACATTGCTCAGTCCCTGGCCGCCGTACTCTGCCGGCAGGTCTGCACATACAAGTCCCATTTCAAATGCCTTGTTGTAAGCATCCCAGTCCAGTTCGCCGGAAATATCGTGCTCTGCTGCCTTTGGACGAACCTCCTTTAAAACGAAGTCATGGACCATATCCACGATTTCCTTATCCTCACCTGTTAATACCAATCCTGCTGCCGCTGTATCCAGCATACGATTACCACCTTTCTCCTTGAATATTTTATGGACTCCAAAAACCCGGTTGTAAACTGCGTTCCAGGAGCATGTTTGTATTTCATATCTCTATGTGAATATAATAACAGATTTCCTTCATTCCTCACACGTTTACACCTACAAAAAAGGGGTGTTTCAAAATATGCTGTTGTGGTCAAAATAACCATGAAATTTTGCACATTTTCTGCTATACTGTATTTGTTGTATTCTGTCCTCATGAGATTATGGGGTATTTTACACACATTATCATTGTTAATTTATTTACGAAAGGGGATTTACCATGAAGCTGGCTCAGTGTATTATTCTTGATCTTTTAAAAGACTATGATCCTGTACCCCTTCTGCCTGAAACATGTAATTTCCATTTTTCTGGTGTACAGCTTTTAGATCAGGATAATCCTACCGACGATCCATCCATCCTTTACATAGGAACAACTACCCAGATTTCTTCCTTTAATACAGAAAAATTAAAAGACTTCTGCATCATCTGTATTGGAAAAAAAGAAGACGTTTCTTCTTATATAAAAAACTATCAGGCAAATCTGATCCTGATCCCTGAAAACCATTCTCTTGCTTCCATAGTCAACACTCTTTACACCGGCTTTCACCGCATTTTAAGCTGGGATGGCGAACTGCAGAATGCTATCCTCCGCAAACAGAATTACCAGTCCCTTTTCTCCATTGGCGGCCGTTTCTTTGGAAAAAATGCCATGATCATGGTCAATTCTTCCTACAATGTCATCGGCACTAACCTGTTAGAATCCCCCACCCACGAGAAGCTGGACTTTATCCTAAAAAATGGCTATTACTCTAAAGAGCTTACAGATGGTCTTGCCCAGATGGGTTATATGGCAAAAGGCTTCCAGTACAAGACTCCTACCATATTAAACCCGCCAAACTATATGAACTGCCCGATCATGGTCCTTTCCATGCATGCAGATAACGGCATTTTCCTTGGTTTTATCACCATCTACTTTATTGACAGCCAGCCAACTGCCACCCAGTTTGAGCTTTTCGCCCATTTTGCCAAGCTGATCCGGTGCTATTATCTGAAAAACAGTGAAGAAAATGCTTCTACTCCAACACCTTTGGAAACCTTTATGAGTGACCTGATCAACCACACACAGGAAGACGAGGCATTTATGCAGGACAGAGCACGCACACTGCGCCTTCCATTAGATGCTTCCTACCGCCTCTGTGTGATCAAATGGGATAAATTCATCCTTCCCCAGGCTGATTATGTAAGAAACCGTTTAAGAAGCTGCTTAAAATTCCCACTGTTCCGGGTAGTCCTTTACCAGGAATCCATCCTTTTGCTGCTTCAGGGAAATATCCCCAGCTTAAAGGTCATGGAAGAAATTACTGACTCCATGGGAGAATTCAGTGAGGTATTAAAGATCTGCCACGGATATGCAGGCTTCTCCACTGCCAGCTTTCCTCTTATGAAGTTAAATATCGCTTATCAGCAGGCTCTTACTGCAGTCCGCTATGGCACCATGTTAAACCCAGATAAGGGCATTTACTTCTATTCCCATTATTATATTTATGAAATGCTGGATGAATATAAGAAACGTTATGCATTAGAGGATATGTATATCCAGAAACTGAAGGAACTGAAAAATCCTTCTGAAGAACATTATGACAATCTTTCCCTTTTACGCAACTACCTGCTTACTGAACGCAGCATCTCTTCTACTGCAAAGATCATGCACATGCACAGAAACAGTGTGATCTACCGTCTGGGAAAGATCCAGGAAATACTGGGATTTGACTTAAATGATCCAGATGTAAGGCTTCGCGTTCTGATCTCTTTTAAGATCTTAGAACTGATAGATGGCCATATAGAGCCACTGCCCTGCATTGATGGTCAGCAGGGCAGTGATTCCTTTAATTTTTATGAATGATCTTTTCTCTATGCTTTTAATTTTTTGATCTCTGCTGTCAGTGTTGGCAGTACATCAAAAAGATTTCCTACAATACCATAGTCAGCAGCTTTGAAGATAGGTGCTTCCGGGTCTTTATTGATAGCAACGATGCAGTCAGATCCGGACATACCTGCTAAATGCTGGATGGCACCTGATATACCACATGCAATGTAAAGCTTGGGTCCTACAGTCTTACCTGTCTGGCCTACCTGATGTGCATGTCCGATCCATCCGGCATCAACTGCTGCACGGGATGCACCTACGGCTCCGCCTAATACTTCTGCCAGCTCTTCGCAAAGCTTAAAGTTTTCAGGACCTCCCATTCCACGGCCGCCTGCTACGATCACTTCTGCATCTTCCAGATTTACCACACCAGCTGCTGCTTCCCTGATGGATTCTAACAGTTTAGTACGGATCTTTTCAGCCGGAACAGTCACTTCTTCTGTAATGACTTCTGCTTCCTTTCCCTCTACCGGTGTCTTCTTAAATACGCCTGGGCGTACAGTACCGATCTGAGGTCTTGTATTCGGGCACATGATCACTGCCATAAGGTTTCCGCCAAATGCAGGTCTTGTCCATGCTACATTTCCGCTTTCTGCATCATAATCCAGGCTGGTACAGTCAGCTGTCAGGCCTGTGCGCAGACGACAGGACAGTCTTGGGGCAAAATCACGGCCATTATTGGTAGCACCAATCAGGATCGCACTTGGCTGATATTTTTCAACCAGGCTTGTCATTGCATAGGTATATGCATCAAAGCTGTATTTCTCATATTCACCGCCGGATACACTGATAACCTGATCAGGTCCATATCCCTTTACCTGTTCTATAGCTTCTGCGTTGTCCTTGCCAAATACAACGGCAACTAACTTCTCACCGGACTTTTCTGCTAACATACGGCCCGGATTTAACAGCTCCAGACCTACACTTTTTGCTTTTCCTTCATCTGTTTCAATAAATACCCAGATATTTTTATTTGTAAACTCGCTCATAGCCCTCACACCTCTCAGATAATCTTAGCTTCACTCAGTAAAGCAGCCAGTTTTATAGCAGATTCACTGCCAGTCTCCTCATTGAGGATCACCGCATCCTTCGTCTGGACAGGTGTAAATGTCTTCTTAACCTTGGTAGGAGAACCATTCAGTCCCAGTCTCTCCGGTTCACATACCATATCAGGATCACTGTTGGTGATCTCCTCGATCACAGCTCTGTTCGCTGCCATTTTGCTCTTAATGGTTGGATAACGGGGATCATAAGTGGTCTTGGTCACTGTAACCAGTGCAGGTAAAGAAACCTCTACCAGATCATGTCCTTCGTCCGTGTCTCTTGTAACATGAAGCTTTCCATCTGCCATTTCTACTGCTGTAGCTAAGGTTACATGAGGCAGATCCATGTGCTCTGCGATCTCAGGTCCAACCTGTGCTGTATCACCGTCGATAGCCTGTTTTCCACAGAAGATCAGATCAAATTTCTCACCTGTCTTAGTTTCTACTGCTGCAATAGCCCTGCTTAAAATATAGCTGGTAGCCAGTGTATCAGAACCGCCAAATGCTCTGTCGGTTACTAAAAATGCCTGATCAGCGCCTACTGCCAGACACTCCTTTAATGCATTCTTAGCCTGGGCCGGACCCATGCTGATAACAACGACTTTTCCACCTTCTTTTTCCTTTAAACGAACTGCCATTTCCAGTGCACATGCGTCAAAAGGATTGACGATACTTGGAACGCCTTCTCGGATCAATGTGTGCTTTACAGGATCGATCTTTATTTCTGTTGTATCTGGCACCTGTTTAATACAAACCAAAATATTCATACTTTCCACCTCTTATTTAACCTGCTTATTTAACTTACTTTTTTAACTTATTTTATTTGCCCTTATACTTAGGAATTCTCTTCTCTAAAAATGAACTTACGCCTTCTAACTTATCTTCTGTGCTGCACAGCGTACTGAGTGCTAACATTTCAAGAAGTTCTCCTACTTCCTGGCTGGAAGACATGGATGCCTGTACCACACGTTTTGCAATGCGGATAGCAACCGGTCCCTTTGCGATCAGCTTTCCTGCCATTTTCTTTGCTTCTGCCATCAGATCATCCTTTGGCACGCATTTAGTAGCAAGTCCGATCTGTGCTGCTTCCGGTCCGCCGATCTTGCGTCCTAAAAGGATCACATCCTGGGCTCTTCCCAGTCCGATCAGTCTTGACAATCTCTGTGTCCCACCGGCTCCTGGTAAAATTCCCAGTCCAGTTTCCGGAAGTGCAAATAAAGCATCTTCTGATACAACACGGAAATCGCAGGCAATAGCTGTTTCACAGCCGCCTCCAAACGCATATCCATTTACAGCCGCGATCACAGGTTTAGAGCAATGCTGGATCAGATCCAGTGCTCTCTGCCCTGCGCCGCCTAAGCAGTCTGTAGATTTCTTTGTTTTCAGGCTGTTAAGATCAGCACCGGCAATAAATGCCTTATCTCCTGCGCCAGTTACGATAATTACCTTTACTTCATCGGCTTTGTCTGCCCATGTAAAAAACTGGTTCATCTCTGCCCATGAAAAATCATTTAATGCATTCATCTTCTCCGGCCGGTTTGCAGTAAACACTGCGATCCCCTGCTCATCGATCTCTAGCTTAAAATTCTGGTATTCCATGAAATATGAAACCTCCCTTCACATTCTACGTTCTCCCGGAGTCTTTCTATAACTTTGACCCCTCTGATACCGAATTGCTGCGTGCTTTGCACTCCCGCAATTCTAAAAACATTCGTAATCCGCTCATTTTTTTCAAAAAATGGCTTCTTACTCATGTTTTTGGCGGGTCCCAAGTTCAAAAATCCTCCTGCAAGCAAGCTTGCATCGGATTTATGAACTTTTGACCCTAGTATCGTTAACATGTTATTATATTAACTATTTTTCTTTTCTATTTCATCTTCATATTTTCCAAAAATAAATTTCTTACCACTGTCCTGATTTGTACTTTTTAACCTTAATTTCCCAATACTGTTTTGTTAAAATATAAACTATCAGGGATGAGATTATAAAAATCGTTACAGCAACTAAAAATCAGGAGGTATTTATCATTATGAAACCATTGGAAGGGATTACCGTAGTAGAACTGTCTACTTATATTGCAGCCCCCTCATGCGGACGTATTCTGGCAACACAGGGAGCGCGGGTCATTAAAGTAGAATCACCATCAGGGGATGTAGAACGTAAATTTGGTCCTACCTTATTCTGTCCGGCTAATGACGAGGAAAACCCCATTTATGACACCTTAAACGGCGGAAAAGATGCCCTGATGCTGGATCTTAAGAAACCGGAAGATATGGAACGTTTCCATAAATTATTAGCAAAAGCAGATGTATTTGTTACAAACAACCGTATCCAGGCTTTAAAGAAAATGGGACTGGATTATGATTCCTTAAAAGAGCGCTATCCACAGCTGATCTATGCCATCCTGTTAGGATACGGTGAAAAAGGTCCAAAGGTCAACTTCCCTGGCTTTGATGCCATTGCCATGTTTGCTACCGGCGGTCTGATCCAGGATATGATGGTAGATGCCCCTGGAAGCTATCCGGTTTATCTGCCAATGGGCTTTGGCGACCTGATCTGCGGAACTGTTCTTGCAGGTGCCATCGGTACCGCATTATATGGAAGAGATAAGAATGGAAAAGGCGATTATGTATCCGTTTCCCTGTACGGCGCAGCTATGTGGATGTTCAGCATCATGTCCACAGGTACCCAGTTTGGCTACAAATGGCCTAGAGAGCGTTACCAGGGCGGACCTATGGGCGTTCCTTACAAAACAAAAGATAACCGCTGGATCCTTCCAGTTGTTAATGAATACGAACGTTACTGGAGACCATTCTGTCAGGCAGTGGGTGCCCAGGAGATCATCGATGATCCAAGATACTGCACCAAGCAGGCTACCTTTGACCCGAAGAACCGTGAAGACTGCATCCGCTACTTTGAAGGCTGCTTCTCTAAGCTGAACGCAGATGATGTTCTTCCAAAACTGGAAGCTGCCGATATCATTGTCAGCGAGCTGGGACATTTTAAAGATAACCACACCAGCGAACAGGCTCTTGTAAACGGATTTATGAGCCCGATCACCTATCCAAACGGTGATCAGATCACATTGGCAATGCCGCCTGTAAAAATGGGCTGCGTAGAACAGCCTCATGCTGAAAAAGCCCGCAAGATTGGCGAAGACAACGAAAAACTGTTTAAAGAGTTTGACCTGTAACAACTGGCTTTCATTTATAATGATGTTACCATCAGGTGACATGTACATTTAGAAAGGAATTTATCATGGATTACCAGTACATATTAGTAGACGTAAAAGACCGGATCGCTACTGTTACTATCAACCGTCCGGAATACAGCAATGCTTTTGCCAGAGAATCCTATTTTGAAATTGCAGATGCCATGAACACCTTAGGCGCAAGAGAAGATGTAGGCGCTATTGTTATCACAGGCGCAGGAAAACACTTCTCAGCAGGCGGCGATATCAAACGCTTTAAAATGTTAGTCGATACCGGGGCTTACTTAAAAGCCGAAGACATTGAAGCTGTCAGTGCTATGCCTATGTCTATCCGCAACTGCCCGAAACCAGTAATCGCCATGATAAACGGTGTTGCAACCGGTGCCGGATTAAGCTGCGCACTTGCCTGCGATTTCCGTATTGTAGAACCATCCAGCAAAATGATCATGGCTTTCGTAAATATGGGACTTTGCGGCGACAATGAAAGTATCTATACTCTTATGCGCTTAGTAGGACCAGACAAAGCAGAACTGATGATGATGACCGGCGATGCCTACAAGGGTGAACAGTGTGTAAAGACCGGTCTTGCAACTGTTTTAGCGGAAGATGGAAAACTGGCAGAGACCACTTATGCACTGGCTGCAAAACTGGCATCAAAATCATCCACAGCCCACGCTGGTCAGAAACGCCTGATCCGCAAATATTTCTACGGCGGCATGGAAAACTTTGCAAAAGATGAAGGCATAGAAATGGCTGCTGCTTCCCGCCAGCCTGATTTTACAGAAGCTGTCAACGCTTTTATTGAAAAAAGAATGCCTGCTTACAATCTCCCTCATAAATAGGCATAACTCTTATGTACTCTCGGAATCTTTTTTTACAATCTGTTCACAATTGTTCACAAAATACTTACAATTTAGGCAAACTTTCTTCACGAATGTTTCCTATACTAAGAAATGTAAAGAGTTAATGCAATTCAACTTTTTTTCATAATACTCCGGCGGACTGGAAGATTTTCAGTCCGCCTCCTCCTTTTTAAGGTAATCTTCTCTCGGAATCTTTTCTGAAAAATTTCCCCCAAAAGTCTGCTACCGAAAACCCTGAAAATATATAGGCGATTTTGCATAAAATCTTTTTTCATATTTCCAAATCTTTGTGCACACTTTTTTCATACTCTATGCTATTATAATAGACGTAACCCCCCAATACATTATATAGTTTTTGCTACACCCCATAAGAAACGAAATACCTTCTCCTTAAATAGACCCGTTCCCCGACGGGTCTTTTTTCTTGTCCTGATATGTCCCTAAACGATTGCACATTCCCGCCTAAAAATGTTATACTGATCAATAGGTAATAAACTTAACAATTTGATCAGTGAGGTTTTACAAATGACATCTCATATCGATAATACCAATCCACTCTTTGCAGGAAAAAGCATACCAAAAATCATCATACAGCTTTCCTGGCCGGCGATCCTGGAGCAGTTTCTGATCTGCATGGCAAACCTGGCCGATACTGCCATGGTAGGCTCCATCGGACCTGCTGCTACTGCTTCCGTAGCCATTAACATCTCCTCCGTCTGGCTTATCAATGGCTTCATCACAGCCTTAAGTGCCGGTTTTTCCTATCTGGTCTCTCATGCTATCGGAGAAGGCAATAAAACTAAAGTGGAATCCGCTGTACGCCAGTCCCTTACTGCAGCCATTCTCCTTGGTTTCTTCCTTACACTCATAGTATTTTCCATCCACCAAAAGCTTCCTGTATGGCTGGGAGCTGCCCCGGAAGTGCTCCCTGGAGCAACTGCCTACATGGGTATCTTTTCCCTGGGGCTGATAGGAGAAACACTGGGAGTTGTCCTTTCTGCAGATCTGCGCTCTGCCGGAAATACCCGCATCCCCCTTGCTGCTAATCTGACCTCAAACCTGTTCAATGTGATCGGCAACTTTTTCCTCATCTATCCAAGCCGCCAGATCCATCTTCCCTTTGGAAACATATCCGTCTGGGGAGCCGGTCTTGGGGTAAAAGGCGCTGCCATTTCCACAGCCTGTTCCCAGTATCTTCTGGCAGCCATCCTTTTATGGGTAATATACCGGATCCAGACACCTGTAAAACTCACCCTGAAAGGAAACTACCGGTTTCAAAAGCCATTGCTCCATCAGTTGTTTCGTATCAGTTTTCCTGTCATGATGGAACGCAGCACCCTATGTATGGGTCAGGTAGCCCTCACAGCCATGATCTCCGGTCTTGGTACCTTACCTCTGGCTGCCCACTACCTTACCAACCAGACCGAAGGACTTCTCTATCTGCCCGCATATGGCTTTTCCTTCTCTGCTACTGCCCTGATCGGCCAGTCCTTAGGAGCAGGTGATAAAAAACTAGCTAAACGTTTTGCAAAAGATATCTGCCTGATCAGTGCAGCTGTCATTCTGGCAGCCTGCATACCTGTATACATCCTGTCCGGCTCCATCATCCACCTGTTTACAAATGACCCACAGGTGATCGATCTTGGCCGCATCACACTCCGCATCGCAGCTGCTACAGAGATTTTCTTCAGCTTCACTGTTATGGCCGGCGGCATCTGCCGCGGTTCCGGTGACGTAAACTTCTCCCTTATGGTAAGTCTCATCGGCATGTGGGGCTTCCGCATCGGAATGGTCTGGATCGCCACCCATGTATTAAGCCTTGGCGTAACCGGCGTATGGGCCGCTATCGGGATCGACTGCTTCATCCGCGCCTGTCTCTTTGCGGCCCGCCTTATCAGTGGAAAATGGATCCATGGATAAAGTCGCCAAAACAGGCTAAGATCAATGCCCAAAAATTTACTCAAAAAAACTTTCAACTTTTTTCAAAAAATATTTGACAAAACCATCCGGTCGTGCTATCATATACAAGTCAGTGGCAAACAGACAGAACAAAACAGCATAAGGCCTGATGGTCAAGCGGTCAAGACGACGCCCTCTCACGGCGTAAACCCGGGTTCGATTCCCGGTCAGGTCATCAAAAAGCAAGTAGAAATCTGCTTGCTTTTTTATTGTTTATTTCCACGTTTTTTATTTCCATAAGAAGCCATCAGCGGTATGTTTCACGGAGATTCCGGAAATATCCTCTATGATGGCACAGATATCGCCCAGATCTCACCGGAATTGAGAAAAATCGGCCTGGTTTATCAAAGCCATGCCCTCTTTCCCCACATGAAGGTATGGGAAAATATTGCCTATGGTTTAAAAATGCGGGGCGCATCCAAAGAAGAACAGCTGCAAACTGCTGACCACCTGATGGAACTGCTTTCCATCACCCATATAAAAAATCAATATCCTGGTGTTTTAAGCGGAGGCGAAAGCCAGCGGACCGCACTTGCCAGAGCACTGGCCGTAAAGCCTGATACCCTTCTGTTAGATGAACCATTTTCAGCCCTGGATCAGGCAACCAGACAAAAGCTTCAGATCTCATGACAGGCAGCTACAGTGATGAGATCGAAGCTTTCTTAGGAAAGGATAAATGAATATGAATAATAACGAATGCAGCATGCAGACTGCTTTTTATGATGATTTAAAACAACGTTTTCTGGCACTTTTAACAGAGCATGGCCTGCTTCAGGAAAAGGTATCTCTGCACACTAAGATGCTGACGCCGGAAGAAGCCATCGGTATCCCGAAGCGGAAAGATTTTCCTATCCTTTCCGGAAAAGATATTATGGTGCAGGCTGAATGCGCCGGCTGTCTGGGCCAGGCATTTACTGATGCACCGGCTGTTTTTCACGGAACCTTAGAGGAAATCTGCGCTCTGGATCTGAACACTGACTCCCACAACCGTGGCATCTTCATTGCCTCCCTGAACGCAGTGATGAAGCACCTTGATCTCGTAGACTGTACCGTACACTGCAAAAACGATACACCTGAATTATGTGCAGCCGATGCAGTAAGCTATATCCACGGAAATTACAATAACCCGAAGATCGGACTTATAGGCTATCAGCCTGCGCTTTTTGAGCATCTTGCCGCTGAATTTGAGCTTCGCGTTGTGGACTTGAACCCGGATCATATCGGCAAAAACTGTTTTGGTGTCACAGTCGAGGACGGAAACTCTGATGAGATCCAACAGGACATATGTGACTGGGCAGATCTGGTCCTCTGTACCGGAAGCACCGTCTGCAACGGAACCATCACCCGCTATCTCCCGCTGAAGGATAAGATTCTCTTCTTCGGAACATCTCTTGCCGGAGCAGCTAAGCTTATGGATCTGCCCCGTCTTTGCTTTGCCGATAAGTATCAGTAATCAACACATAATGGGCAATACTATTTAATATCAGGGTCAAAAGGTCAGAAATCCGATGCAAGCTTGCTTTCAGGAGGATTTTTAAACTTTGGACCCGCCATCTACCATTTTCCTGTATTACAATATCACAAATCCTCCTGCAACTGATCTTAGCCAATCCTGAAATGGAATGTGCAAAAAAGTAAAAGAACTGAGCAGACAGGCTTCTTATGATAAAGAAGCAGAAAAGAAAAACTTTTAGCTATGAGCAAAGACAATAAACTTTCAGCACGTGTTTCCAAGAGCGTTCTGATTCTTTTAGCTTTGGACAATAAAACGAATTCGGATATTGTTGACTAAGGTCCGAAAGCCACCGGTACACATGACAGATGCGCATTTGGG
>ERZ827194.137-NODE-137-length-77963-cov-10.7762_pt1 | contig 77963 bp, 90 predicted proteins | sample MGYA00519777_ERZ827194 | MGnify/ENA primary metagenome ERZ827194 (study PRJEB31778, sample SAMEA3449277) | human gut metagenome | biome: human gut; feature: human-associated habitat; material: faeces | place: United Kingdom | collected 2010/2012 ...
CCTAATTCCTAACTCCTAATTCCTAACTCCTAATTCCTAACTCCTAATTCCTAACCCAACCAAGAAGGTGTTTTACAGTGTCTGACCTGAATTTCCAGCCGCTGCTCTTCGGCGGCGACATCAACGTATACAGCGTGGCCCGAGCCTTCCATGAGGCCTATGGGGTGCGCAGCATCGCCTTCGGCAAATACCCCTCCTTCCCCTGCCACGGCAGCGCCATTCTGGACTACCGGGTCTGCCCGGACAACGAAAGCGCCGACGCCTTCCGCCGCAACGTTCGGGCGGTGGCCCAGGAGTTCCCGGACAAGACCGTCCTTCTGCTGGGCTGTGGGGACAGCTATGTACAGCTGGCCGCACACTGCAAGGACCAGCTGCCGGACAACGTCATCGCCCCCTATATCGACGGAGCTCTGCTGGACACCCTGATCAACAAGGAGAAGTTCTATCAGCTGTGCGACCGGTACGGCATCGACCACCCCGCCACCTTCATTTATGACAAATCCATGGGCCATAACTTCACGCTGCCCTTCGGCCCGCCCTATATCGCCAAGCCCGCCGACAGCGTGGCCTACTGGGCCACTGGGGTCCACGCGCTGGCCAAGGTCTATGTCTGCCAGAGCTGGGAGGAGCTGCTGACTGCCCTGGACCAGGTGTACGCCGCCGGTTACCCCGACCACATGGTCCTCCAGGAGTTCATTCCCGGAGACGACACCTATATGCGGGTGCTGACCAACTACTCCGACCGGAACGGCCAGGTGAAGCTGATGTGCCTGGGCCACGTCCTGCTGGAGGAGCACTCCCCCCACGGCATCGGCAATCATGCCGTTATCATCACGGAGCATGACGAGGCCCTCTCTCTGAAGATCAAGGCCATGCTGGAGGACCTGCACTTCACCGGCTTTTCCAACTTCGACATCAAGTACGACCAGCGGGACGGAACGTACAAGGCCTTTGAGATCAACTGCCGCCAGGGGCGGAGCAACTATTATGTCACCGGGGCGGGACACAACATCGCCCGGCTGGTGGTGGAGGACCGGATCGAGCGCCGGGAGCTGCCCTTCCTCATCACCAGCAACCGCTCCCTGTGGCGGATGGTGCCCAAAAAAGTCGCGTTCGACTTCACCCCCAAGGGATACCACCAGGAGATGAAGGCCCTCATCCGGGCAGGGGCGGACTCCCACTCCCTGGTATACGGACAGGACGCCGGGCTCAAGCGCCGCCTCCGCGTTTTGAAAAACCACCTGGGCAATTTGAAGCGCTTCAAGCAGTACAATCAGAAACCGGAGGGATAAACCATGTTTCGTGAAATGCGCCGCAGCAAGCAGCAGCTGTCCCAAGAGGAGACGGAGGCCGTCCTGACCCGGGGGACCTCCGGGGTCCTGTCCGTCCTGGGGGACGGGGGCTACCCCTATGGGGTGCCCCTGAGCTATGTCTATCACGATGGGAAGCTCTATTTCCATTGGGCCCTCAGCGGACACAAGCTGGACGCCGTCCGCGCCTGTCCCAAGGCCTCCTTCTGTGTGGTGGACCGGGATCAGGTGGTCCCCCCGGAGTATACCACCTATTTCCGCAGCGCCATCGCCTTCGGCACGGTCCGGGTGGTGGAGGACCCGGAGGAGAAGCAGAACGCCCTTCTTCTGCTGGCCCGGCGGTACGCCCCGGAGCAGTCCCAGACAGACCACCAGCGGGAGATCGACCGCTTTTTCTCCAACCTCTGCATCGCAGAGCTGACCATCCAGCACCTCACTGGAAAAGAGGCCATTGAACTGGTCCGGGCGAAGGCGTCCGCCGCGCCCTGAACGAATAGAAGGAGAGTCCCTATGAATGAACACAGACTGGGTATCATCGGCGGCATGGGACCCCAGGCCACCAATACCTTTTACCAGTATATCATCGACCGTACCGATGCCCACAGTGACCAGGAGCACCTGTCCGTTCTGATCTTTTCGGACAGTGATATGCCCGACCGCACCGGGGCCATCCTGGGCAGTGAGGCGGACCGGGAGGCGGTCTCCCAGCGCCTGCTGGATGACGCACGCCTGCTGGAGTCGGCGGGCTGTACCGTGCTGGCCGTCCCCTGCAATACCGCCCACTATTTTCTGGACCGGGTTCAGGAGCAGGTGGGGGTCCCCATCCTCCACATGATCCGGGAGACCGCCCGCCTCCTGGTCAGCCAGGGCCGGAAGCGGCCCGGCATCCTGGCTACCGATGGTACCATCCAGACCGGTCTCTACCAGCGGGAGTTTGCTGCCCTGGGGCTGGAGCCCGTGGCCCCCGGGCCGGAGGCCCAGAGGCAGATCATGTCCCTGATCTATGACGACATCAAGGCAGGCAAGCTGGGCGACCCGGAAAAGTTCGCCGCTGCCCACCAGGATCTGATCGCCCAAGGCTGCGACTGTGCAATATTGGCCTGTACTGAATTATCCGTTTTTGCCACGCAGCATCCCCTTTCCACCTTTTTTATAGACGCAATGGCCGTTCTGGCGGAGCGGGCGGTACAGGCCTGCCACAAGCCCCTGCGTCAGATCCACAGCAAATGACCCTGCCCATCCCCTGACCCTTCGGAGGTATCCCTGTATGTCTGATCTCATCCGCCCGCTGGGCGAATATCTGTCCCTGCTGGAGCAGGAGGGCCTTCTGGCCGGCCCCGTCCCGGACGGCCTGGACCGGAGCACCCCGGTGGCCCTCGTCTCCTGCGACTCCCGGAATGTGGTCCCCGGGACCCTGTTTCTCTGCAAGGGCTCCCATTTTCGGGAGGAATTTCTGGAGGCCGCCCGGGAACGGGGGGCCTTCCTCTACGCCGGCGAGGCGCTTTATCCTGACTGTCCCCTCCCCGGCCTGCGGCTTACCGATCTGCGCCGGGCCATGGCCCTGCTGGCCGACCTGTGCTACGGCCACCCCTCTGGGCGGCTGAATGTGGTGGGCTTCACGGGGACCAAGGGAAAGTCCACCTCCGCCTACTACCTGAAATCCGTCCTGGACGCCTGGCGGGCCAGCCTGGGGGAGGGGGAGACCGGCGTGATCTCCTCCATCGATACCTATGACGGGGTGGAGCGTTTTGAATCCCACCTCACCACTCCAGAGCCTCTGGATCTCCAACGCCACCTGGCCCACGCCGCCGACGCGGGGCTGGAGTACCTCACCATGGAGGTGTCCAGCCAGGCTCTAAAATATCACCGTACCCTGTGTACCCGCTTTGCCGCCGCCTGCTTCCTCAACATTGGCTATGACCATGTCTCCCCGGTGGAGCACCCGGATTTTGAGGACTATTTCGCCTCCAAGCTGAAGCTCTTCGCCCAGTCCGAGGTGAACTGCGTCAATCTGGACAGCGACCACGCCGGCCGGATCCTGGAGGCCGCCCGGCAGGCGGGCAAGCCCGTGTTCACCTTCTCCCAGCGGGACCCCCAGGCCGACGTCTATGCCAGCCAGGTCCGGAAGGAGGACGGCCAGACCGTCTTTCATGTCCGCACTCCCCAGTATGAGCGGGAGCTCCGCCTGACCATGCCCGGGCTGTTCAATGTGGAGAACGCCCTGGGGGTCATTGCGGTGTGTCATGCCCTCCATGTCCCGCCCTCCGCCGTGTACGACGGCCTGGTCCGGGCCCGGGTGCCCGGGCGGATGGAGACCTACGCCAACGCCGACGGCAGCCTCCACGCCATTGTGGACTACGCCCACAACCGCCTGTCCTTCGAGACCCTGTTCCGCTCCGTCCGGGCGGAGTACCCCGGCCGGGAGATGGCCATTGTGTTCGGCTGCCCCGGAAAAAAGGCGTACGACCGCCGCCGGGATCTGGGGGAGGCCGCCGGGCGCTGGTGCGACCGGGTCTACCTCACTGAGGAGGACAGCGGAGAGGAGGACACCCTGGACATCTGCCGGGAGATCGCCCCCAATGTGGAGAAGGAGGGCTGTCCTGTTCGCATCATCCCCAACCGGGGAGAGGCCATCCGACAGGCGGTGCTGGACTGCGCCGGACCCACGGTGCTGCTCCTCACCGGCAAGGGGCGGGAGACCCGCCAGAAGCGTGGGACCGCCTATATCGATACCCCTACCGATGTGGAGTATGCCCAGGCCTTCCTCCAGGAGTACGACCTGCGCCGGGGGCTGGAACGGGAGAGCCCCGCCCGGGCACTGCTGTCCATTCTCCCTGCCCTGGAGGCACGGCGGGAGGAACTCTGGGTAGTCTGCTGTCCCCCCGGCGGAGAAGAGGCTGCGGCCCGGGACGCCGCAGCCCTGAGCCGGGCCGGTGTCCGGATGGTCCTGGTGCGCCGTGGGAGCGGCCCCCTGCCCGCCGCCCTGTCAGGAAACGGCGTCACCCTCTCCGCTGGAGACGGCGGACTGCTCTACCGGGCGGACACCGGCTTCACCGTCCGGCCCAAGGTGCTGGATACCTTGCTGGATGGAGGCTTCCTGCCCGTGCTGGAGGGCGGGGAGGAGGAGTCCCTGGCTGTGGCCCAGGCCACCCGTGCCCACCGCCTGGTGCTGTTCACTGCAACCGAGCCCTCCCTGGCCTTGGGCGTGGACCGTCAGGTGGAGCTGCTCCACCTGGACCTGACCCGGGCCGCCGAGTTGAGGAAGGCTGGGGAGCTCCCTCTGGACACAGACCGGGCCCTGGAGCTGGCCTGCCGGGCCGTGGAGGGGGGCGTCCGCCGGGCGGTCCTCCTGGCCCCGGGTGCGGACCACATCCTGCTGCTGGACGCCCTGGGACAGCACATTCAGGGGATCTCCGTCACTCCGTGACCGGTTTAAGAGGAAACAAACACAGGCACAGCGGCTTCCCACCGCTGTGCCTGTATCGATTCTCCTTGCACGGAGAGACTTCGATGTGATAAACTGCTTCCATAAGACCGCAGAGAGGAGCAGGCCAATATGATCCAGGTCGTTTTGATCGACATCGACAACACCCTCCTGAGTTTTTCGGGATATGTCAAAGAGGCCATGAGAGACGGTTTTGCACAGTACGGCCTAAAACCGTATACAGAAGCAATGTTCCCTGTATTTGAACGGATCAACAACAGCCTGTGGGAACAGATCGAGCAGGGGACGCTCTCCTTTGAAGAACTGACCGAGATCCGATGGAATCTGATCTTCCACGCACTTGGGATTTCCTTTGATGGCCGGATCTTTGAGCAGTATTTCAGGGAAAAGCTGTTTTTCAGCGCAGTGCCTGAACCGGGCGCTGTGGAGCTGCTGGAGTATCTCAGCCGCCGGTATCGGCTGTGTATCGCCAGCAACGGTCCCTATGAACAGCAGATCAATCGGCTCCGTTTGGGAAATATGTATGACTTTTTCACACACTTTTTCGTTTCATCACAGATCGGCGCACAAAAACCGAGCGCAGCCTTTTTTGACTTCTGTTTCAACGAATTGCGGAGCAGCGGCTTTCCGAACCTAGTACCAGAAGAGACGATCATCATCGGAGATTCTCTCTCCTCGGATATCGCAGGTGGAGCAGGGTATGGGATGCACACCTGCCTTTATCAAAAACAGCCCGCACCGGCGCTGGATACATCCAAGGCAGAGCACATCGTGAGGAGTCTGGCTGAGATTCAACAGATTTTGTGACAGACATACAGCGGAACCATCCTCCATCCACTCCATGCAGGAAAAAGCACCGGCCCGTGAATACGGGCCGGTGCTTTTATGCTGTCTCCCAGCGCAGAGCCGGGGCATATACTGCGGTCTGTCCCGCGGTTCAGGGCTCCTGCCGCCGGTGGAAGATCTCCCGGACAGTGAGCACATCCTCCGCCACAGTGAACTTCACCTCCCAGCCGCCGAAGGCAAGACCGTACACCCGGTCCGGGTCGTGCTGATAGGTGGGGCGCGGATCCTGGGCCAGCACCCCCAGCAGGGCGGCCCGGCGCTCCTCCTCCACCGGCCCCAGCAGCTCCGGGGGACACTCCACCCGCAGGCTGGCCTCCTTGGGCTGGCTGGCAAAGCCGCCCGCCGCCTCGGGGCGGCAGTCGGCGTAGGGGAGATAGGGCTTCACATCATAAATAGGGGTTCCGTCCATCAGATCAGCCCCCGCTACCCAGAGTACCGGTCCCCACTGGGGATGCTGCTCGATCCGCTCCAGCCGGACGCAGGACAGGCCAATGGGGTTGGGACGGAAGGGGGAGCGGGTAGCAAACACCCCCATACGGGTATTGCCTCCAAGTCGCGGCGGCCTCACCGTGGGGGACCAGCTCTCCCGCACCGCCTGGGAGAACTGCCAGATGAGCCAGAGGTGAGAAAAGCCCTCCAGCCCCCGCAGGGCGTCCGGATTGCGGTACTCCGGCTCAAACACCACCGCAGCGCGCAGCGCCTCCACCAGGCCACTCTGCCGCGGGATGCCGAATTTTGTGGGAAAATCGCTGTGGATCCGGGCGATCACCCGGAGCGTGTGCTGTTCGGCCATTAGGCTTCCCTCCTCTGGGGCGCAGCCCCTCATCCGTTGAAGCGGTTCATCGCCCGGTCCGGGCCCTCCTTCAGGAAGCACTCCACCGCGTCGGCGGCCCGCTTTACCGCCCCGTCGATGGCTTTTTTATCCTCCCCCTGGAACTTGCCCAGCACCCAGTCCGCCATGTCATAGTCGGGGTGGGGCTTTTCTCCCACACCCACCCGGACCCGGGGGAACTGATCGGTGCCCAGATGCTGGATGATGTTCTTCAGGCCGTTGTGTCCGCCGGCGCTGCCTCCCTTGCGGATGCGCAGGCGGCCCACCGCCAGGGCGGTGTCATCCGACACCACCAGCACCCGCTCCGGCGGGATCTTATAAAAGTCCACCGCCTGGCGCACTGCCTCGCCGGACAGATTCATATAGGTCACCGGCTTCATCACCAGCACCTTTTCCCCGGAAATAGTGAGCAGATTGGTCAGCGCCTTGAACTTCAGCCTCTGGATGGGGGCGTTCTGCCGCTCGGCCAGCTCATCGGCCACCAGAAAGCCCACATTGTGGCGGGTATTTTCATACTGGTTCCCGGGATTCCCCAGACCCACCAGCAGCCACTCAGCGCCGCCGGTATTGTTTCGGAAAAACATGGTCGTCCTTTCTTCGCTCAGAAAAGGAGGAGACGGGCGTCGCCCGTCCCCTCCGGTTCGGCAGGGTGGTATTCAGGAGAACAGACGGGAGACAGAGGTCTCCTCGTAGATGTGGCTGATGGCCTCGGCGAACATGTGGGCCACAGAGATGTAACGGATCTTCTCGCAGGCGGCGACGCCGGCCTTGGGCGGGATGGTGTCCAGGAACACCACCTCGTCAATGACGCTGTCGGCGATGCGCTGGATGGCGGGGCCGGAGAGCAGACCGTGGGTGGCGCAGGCGGTGACACTCTTGGCCTTGCCAATGTCCACCAGGGCCTTGGCCGCGTGGCACAGGGATCCGCCGGTGTCCACCATGTCATCCAGCAGGATGACGTGCTTGTCGGTGACGTCGCCGATGATATTCATGACCTCAGAGGAGTTGGCCTTCTGACGGCGCTTGTCCACGATAGCCAGGGGCATCCCCAGCTTCTGGGCAAAGGCGCGGGCGCGGGCCACAGAGCCCACGTCGGGGGAGACCACCATGGTCTCATCCTGAACCGCGGCAAACTTACGGATAAACTCGTTGACAAAGATGGGGGAGCCCAGCAGGTTGTCCACCGGGATGTCGAAGAAGCCCTGGATCTGGTTGGCGTGCAGGTCCATGGTCAGCACCCGGTCCGCGCCGGCGCGGGTGAGGATATTGGCCACCAGCTTGGCGGAGATGGGATCGCGGGGCTTGGTCTTGCGGTCCTGGCGGGCGTAGCCGAAATAGGGGACCACGGCGGTAATCCGGCCGGCGGAGGCCCGGCGCAGGGCGTCGATCATAATAAGCAGCTCCATCAGGGAGTCGTTCACCGAGTGGAGACGCCCGTCCTTCTCAAAGGGGCAGGTGGACTGGACCACGAACACATCCGCGCCGCGGACGGTCTCGTAGATGGAGGCAAAGTTCTCGCCATCGGCGAAGGACCCGACCTCAGAGTTGCCCAGGGGGACCCCCAGCTCCTGGCAGATGGCCTTTGCCAGGTTGGGATTGGAGTTTCCGGTAAAAATCTTGATGCTCTTCCCGTGTGTGATCATACTCAACTTCCTTCCATTTATTGCGGAGCCCGCCCCGGACGGGAGCGCAGCCCCTGTTATCGCTTCCTGCGGTCCTCACAGCATTTCGGTCCCACGGCCCGGCGCAGCGGGCTTGGGTTCACTTCTGCGGCTTTTTGGCCCGGTGGGCGGCTGCCCAGCCCGGCTTTTCCACCTGACGGGCCCGGGCGATTGCCAGGGCGTCGGCGGGTACATCCTCCGTGATGGTGGAGCCGGCGGCGGTATAGGCCCCGTCTCCCACATGGACCGGGGAGACCAAGTTGGTATTGCAGCCGATGAAGCAGTCGTCCCCAATGGTGGTGCGGTACTTCCGGTTACCGTCATAGTTGACCAGCACCGTGCCGCAGCCGAAGTTCACCCGGTGTCCCACATCGGCGTCCCCCACATAGGTGAGGTGGGCGATCTTGGTCCCGTCCCCGATGGTGGAGTTTTTCAGCTCCACAAAGTCCCCCACCTTCACATCCCGGCCCACATGGCAGTTGGGGCGAATATAGGCGAAGGGACCCACATGGGCGCCGGACTCGATGGTACTCTCATTGCACTGGGAGGAGTTGATCACAGCGCCATCTCCCACGGTGCAGTCTGTGAGCATGGTGTTGGGGCCGATCTCACAGTTCTCTCCCACCACGGTATTCCCCCGCAGAATGGTCCCGGGGAGCAGCAGGGTCCCCGCTCCCACCGTGACCCCCGCCTCCACATAGACGGCGCCGGGGTCCATCATCCGCACGCCGGACTCCAGCAGAGCCTGGCGCTTCGCGGCAAATTCATCCATAAACTGGTTACCTCCTGAGAAAGATCAAAAAAAGAGGGGAAACTGTTCTCTTTCCAAAGCCGTTTTTCTCTCTTCCGCCCCCATTATAGCATATCCTTCCGGCTTTTTGCCACAATCCGCGAAAAATTTTTAAAAAGTCAGGATTCTCCTATTTTGGGGCAAGAAAACTCAAAACGCAGTGCGGCCGCCGCCCCGGAATAAACCAGGACGGCGGCCGTCAACTGTCAGCAGGGAGCTGCGGCCAGCTCCTCCTCCAGAAGGGGCTGGACCCCGAGCCGCTCCCGCAGGCGTCCGGGGTGATAGATGTGGGCCAGCTCCAGGCCGGCGCACAGGGTGTCCACCAGGTCCACCAGCCAGGCCTCCCAGGAGCGGGGAAGCTGGCCGCCCAAGGGCCACATATGGGACAGGATGATGTTGCGCTCCTTCTCAGAGAGCGCGGTGAGCTCCGCCGCGTTTCGGGCGGCCGCGCGGGGATGGTCAAAGCACTGCCAGCCGGGGTGCGCCGACGCGTCCCGAGAGTCGTAGAGGTACAGGTCGTGCAGCAGACCGGCCCGGGCCGCGGCGGTCTCATCCAGCCGCAGGGCGCGGGCGGCCCGGTACGAGCAGTAGGCGACAAACAGGGAGTGGTCCAGCGTGCTGATATGGCCGTGGTGCTTCCACCGTCCCATCATGCGTACGGCGTCAGAACCCAAAAGCTCCTCCGTGGTCCGGCAGAACTCCTCAAGATAATGGTTCAATGGAATCAGTCCTTTCTGTCAAACGGCAGTAGTTGGAATATGATACACAGCTCCGCGGTACGGCCGCGGGGAGCCGGCATCCAAAAGAACATCGGCCGGTCCGGCTCAGTCTCTATTATAATGCGTACGGCACAAAGACACAAGCGAGGAAGGGGGAGAAATTTTTACCGGATCTGACCGTTCCCCCGAATGATAAACTTGAAGGTGCACAGCTCCGCCAGCCCCAGGGGCCCCCGGGCGTGGAGTTTCTGGGTGGAGATGCCCATTTCACAGCCCAGGCCGAACTCCCCGCCGTCGGTAAAGCGGGTGGAGGCGTTCCAGTACACGGCGGCGGAGTCCACCTGCCGCTGGAAGGCATGGGCCGCCCTCTCGTCGCCGGTGACGATGCACTCGGAGTGGCCGGTGGAGTGGGCGGCGATGTGGGCGACCGCGCCCTCCACACCGTCCACCACCCGGACCGCCAGGATATAGTCCAGGAACTCGGTGTCAAAGTCCCGCTCCCCGGCGGGTACGCCGCCGATCACGGCGGCAGCCGCCTCGTCCAGCCGCAGCTCCACCGGAGGCTGTCCGGCCACTGTCCGGCTGTCCACCAGCCGTGCCTTCAGCTTGGGCAGGAATTCTCCCGCGATCTTCCCGTCCACCAGACACACTTCGGCGGCATTGCACACGCTGGGCCGGGAGCACTTGGCGTTCTCCAAAATGTCCAGGGCCATCTCCTGGTCGGCCCACTGGTCCACATAGATGTGGCAGATCCCGGTGCCTGTCTCGATCACCGGAACGGTGGCGTTGTCCACGCAGGCCCGGATCAGGCCCGCGCCTCCCCGGGGAATCAGCAGGTCCACATAGCCGCTGGCCGTCATCAGCTCGTTGGCGGAGGCGCGGCTGGTGTCCTCCACCAGCTGGAGGGCGTCCTCCGGCAGTCCGGCGGCGGCCAGCCCCTCCTTCAAAGCGGCCACGATGGCGGCGGCGGAGCGGTGGGCCTCCTTGCCGCCCCGGAGCACACAGGCGGAGCCCGCCTTCAGCGCCAGAGCGGCGGCGTCGCTGGTGACGTTGGGCCGGCTCTCATAGATGATGGCGATGACCCCCATGGGAACGGCGGTCTTTTCGATCACCATCCCATTGGGCCGCTCCACCCGGGACAGCACCGCGCCCACCGGATCGGGGAGGGCGGCCACCTCCCGCATCCCCTGTGCCATGCCGGCAATGCGCTCCGGGCTCAGTGCCAGCCGGTCCAGCATCACCTCAGAGATGGTCCCACGGGCCGCCTCCAGATCCCGGCCATTGGCGGCCAGGATGTCCGCTGTGCGGCCCTCCAGGGCCCGGGCCATCTCCAGCAGCGCCCGGTTCTTCCGCTCCGTATCCGCCAGAGCCATGGCTCCCTTGGCGCCCCTGGCCTTCTTCAGCAGTTCTATTGTTGTCATTGACGTCACCCTTCTCTCAGCCTTCCATCTTCGGTCCGCCTCCTGCGGTCACGGGCCAAACTTCGATTCCTTTTCGTAATTGGGCGGATCATTTTTTCAATTTGTATTCGTTTGATCCCTTATTTCTTCCCCAAAAAGCGGGTCCCCACCGCTTTTCCCTCTGCCACATCGTACAACACCTGAGGCCGTTCCCCATTGGTGATGATCATGTCGCAGCCCGCGGCGGTGACCATTTTGGCCGCCCGCAGCTTGGTCGCCATGCCGCCAGTCCCCAGGCCGGAGCCCACGCCGCCCGCCAGCCCCTCGATCTCCGGAGTGACCTCCTCCACCACGGGGATGAGCCGGGCGTCCGGATCCTTCCGGGGGTCAGCGGTATACAGGCCCTCGATGTCGCTGAGCAGGACCAGCAGGTCCGCGTGGACGGAGCAGGCCACAATGGCGCCCAGCGTGTCATTGTCCCCCACCTTGATCTCGGCGGTGGCGATAGTGTCGTTCTCATTGATGATGGGCAGGGCCCCCAGCTCCAGCAGGCGCTCCAGGGTATTTTCAAAGTTCTGCCGTCGCTCGGCGTGGTCCACATCCTCGCCGGTGAGGAGGATCTGGGCCACTGTGTGGTTATACTGGAGGAACAGCCGGTCATAGGTGTACATCAGCTCGCACTGGCCCACCGCGGCGGCGGCCTGCTTGGTGGGCATATCGCTGGGCTTTCCAGGCAGGTTCAGCTTCCCAACGCCCATGCCGATGGCGCCGGAGGAGACCAGGATCACCTCATGGCCTGCATTTTTCAGGTCGCTGAGGACCTTGACCAGATCCTCCACATGGCGGATGTTCATTCGGCCCGTGGCGTGGGCCAGGGTGGAGGTCCCCACCTTGACTACAATTCTCATATCTCAACAGCCCCTTTCCTGTGGAGCGGTCCGCCGGGGGCGGCCGTCCGGTCACGCCCGGTCACTTGCCCAGGGCGATGGTCTTTTCATAGGCGGCGATGACCGCTTCCATCACCGCGGAGCGGAAGCCCCGGTCCTCCAGAGTGCGGACGCCCTGAATGGTGGTGCCGCCGGGGGAGCATACCCCATCCTTCAGCTGGCCGGGGTGGGCGTGGTTCTCCAGCATCAGCTGGGCCGTGCCCTCCGCCATCTTGGCCGCATAGGCCAGCGCCTTGTCCCGGGGCAGACCACAGGCCACGCCCCCATCCGCAAGAGCTTCAATAAACATGGCGCAGAACGCGGGGCCGCAGCCGGATACGGCGCTGGCGGCGTTGAGCCGGTCCGGGTTGACCCGGTCGATCATACCGGCGGCGGACAGCAGGTTCTGGAAGTCGGACAGTTCCTCCTCATTGGCGTCCACCCCGTAGTACTGCACCACGCCGGCCCCCACTGCCACCGGGGTGTTGGGCATCAGGCAGATCACCGGATATGCGCCGCCGGCCATCTCCTGGATGCGCCGGGCGTCCAGCCCCGCGGCCATGGAGGCCAGCACGAACCGGTCCTTCCGTGCCTTCAGAATGGGGGCCAGCCCGGAGAGCAGCTGCTCCATCATCTGGGGCTTCACCCCCAGAAAGATCAGGCCGCACTCCCGGGCCACCGTCTCATTGTCCGCCGTCTGTACGCCCAGCTCCCGGGCCACCGCCTCCGCCTTGGACCGGGTCCGGTTGGCCAGAAGGACAGGCGCGCCCTGGGCCCCTTTGACCGCCGCCCGGGCCACCGCCGTGCCCATGGTGCCTGTGCCGATGAATCCGATGGATGAAAACATCTCGATCATACTCCTTAGATCTTAAAATTTGCGCCTCCGCCTTTTTGGGGCTGAATCGTGCTCTGGCCTTCTTCCTTCTGTGCATTTTCACGATTCAACCAGAGCCGATATATCTCATGCGCAGAAACTTTTCTTTTATCATAACACGCTTCTTTCAGAATTCAATTGCTTTTTTGCGAAAAGCGGCTTTTTTCATCTGTTCTTCCTCTGGAATCCTGAATAAAGCCCTGTTTTTCTGTCGTATACGCCACCCTTGCTTTCTTTGAATTGCATCAAATTATATCCAAAGGATTCATTTTTGAGTCCATTTTCTACAAAGCGGCAGCTGCGTTTAGCTCTGCGCAAATGGACGCTCCCACCTGAAACGCTGTTTTCTCAGCTTTGTACCACATTTATTTGTGCATTTCGCATATTTTTATCTCTGTAAACCTGTATTTTTAATTGAATTCAATGGTATATTGAGCGATCTTCAATTTTATCCCGAATTTCTTGAATCATTTTTTGTGTTGCAAGAGACGGCTTCTTATCCTTCGAAACAGCCAGGCCAATCGTGCGGTATTTGTTATGGATCAGGGGAAATGTCTGATAGTTTCCTGGCTGGTGCTTCAGGGTCATTTCCGGAAGAATGCTGTACCCCATTCCACTTTCTACCAAGGCGATCACTGCGCTCTCCAAGGCAATATCATGCTGTTCACTGACCGTCAGCTGATTGTCTTCAATAAACTCCTGTATATTTCGGTCATATCCCCGCTTTGCCAGGATCAGAGGAAGGTCCCTCAGTTCCTCCGCCCGTACGTATGGCGGCTCCTGCGGTACAAAGCCCTGCGGCATAACACAAAACAGACGGTCGTGGAACAATGTGATGGTATGGAAGTGCTCTGATGTAGGCATGGAGACAAACCCAAGGTCTAGGCGGGAATCTTCCACCATATCCTCGATCTCCTGATAACCGCCCTGATAAACTCTGACCTCAATATTGGGATATTTAGAGTGAAAGGACATTAGAATATCTGGAAGCCATTGTATGCAGACACTGTTGAGAGCCCCGATCCGTACACACCCCTTCTCCAAGCCGTTGATCTGTGCGACCTCCTCCTGAAGGCGCTGCTCCTCCAGCAAAATAGCCCGGAAGCGGGGCAGGAGCATCTCACCATGAGCTGTCAGTGTTGCCCCGCCGCGATCCCGGTTCAACAATGCAAATCCCAGACTTTTCTCCAGCGCGTTCATGGAATGTGTGACCGCAGAGGGCGTAATGTGCAGTAGTTCCGCCGCCTTGGTCATGTTTTTTTGTTCTGCAATGGTGCAGAAAATCTGATAAGCGGTCAAAGACACTGAGTTTTCCCCCATTTACGTTTATTGAGTTTCTTTCAATTATACTTATCATATTATGAGATTTACAAAATGTCAAAGGTTATATATGATGAATATAACAACATCAGGAATATGGAGGTGCAAAAATTCAGCAAAATATACATCTTCAGGCCGTTTGTCCCAGATCACCCGCTCACATTTTCATCCTTAATATCTGAAACAGGAGGGTAACCATGGAACACAACAACAAAAAAACACATCTTTGCGAAAGCCATCCCTTATCGAATCTATCATCGTTCTGCTCTCCATGGTCTTTTTTGTCAGCATTGGCTATGGTGTGTTCAAGCTGGAACTTCAGGTCATGCTTCTTTGTACGGCCACTTTTACCGCCCTCATGGCTATGCGTCTGGGGTTAAGCTGGACTGTTCTTGAAAAGGCGATCTCTCAGCGCATGGTCAAGGTTCTGCCCGCCGTGTATATCATGTTTACCGTCGGCGGTCTGATTGCTACCTTCATCTACTCCGGTACGATCCCTATGCTGATTTACTACGGGCTTCAAATCATCAGCCCCCAGTTCCTGATCCCCTGCAGTTTCCTGATTTGCGCCATTCTGGCCACCGCTACCGGCACTGGCTGGGGCTCCGCCGGAACTGCCGGTGTTGCCTTGATCGGTATTGCCATGGGGCTTGAGATTCCGCTGGCCCCTGTTGCTGCCGCAGTCGTCGCCGGGTCCACCTTTGGCGATAAGCTCTCCCCGCTGTCTGATACTACCAATATGGCCGCGCTGAGCGCGGGAACTGATCTGTATGCTCATGTTCGGTCCATGCTGTGGACCACGATCCCTGCCGCTGTTGTTACCGTCATCATCTATACCGTATATGGGCTGCGCTTTGGCGGTGACTTTGTGATGCCGGAAAATGTTTCCTCCATGCTTGCAACAATGGACCAGATGTATACCTGGAATCCTCTGCTTTTGATCCCCTTTGTAATCATTCTCCTGGGTTCTTTGTTGAGAAAGCCCACTCTGCCTGTCATGTATATCGGCATCGCAGTTGCAGTCGCCTTGGGCATGATCTTCCAGGGCTTCACTTTGGGCCATGGACTCACCGCTTTTGTCAGCGGCTTCAAGATCACTATGGTGCCCGGTCTGGATGCCGCGGCCACAAATGCTGATGTTCTGACCCTGGTGCAGCGCGGCGGTCTGACCTCTATGTCCAACATTATTCTCACCATCTTCTGTGCCTACTCCTTTGCCGGGATCGCGGAAGAAGCTGGATTTATGGAAAAGATCATTGATGCTGTTATTGGGAAGATCAAAACCCGCGGGGCTACCGTGGCGGCTGGCATCTGCACTGCTATTACCCTGACGATCATCGGCGTCAGCGGTTACATCTCCCTGATTATGACTGGCGAGCTGTTCCGCAAGCCTTACCTGAAATGGCGCATGGATCTGTCTGTCCTGTCCCGCACCTGCGAGGACGGTGGTACTATGATCTGCAGCATCGTCCCCTTCAGCACCTCTGGCCTGTTTTATGCTGGCGCTCTGGGTGTCCCCGTACTCTCCTATCTGCCCTGGCACTTTATGGCCTTTATCTGCCCCATTCTGGCCATTATCTACGGCTATACCGGCATTGGCATCAAGACGATCTCTCAGGAGGAGGCTGACCGCCAGATCCGTGAGCTTGGTTTTGAGGTGGATTGATCCGTCCCCTTTCATCTGTTATAAACATTGTCTTTGGAGATGACAAACTACTATGAAACACAACATTCTGCTTATCCATCCCACGATCCAGCCCAACGGCGTGGCCTATTTTGAGGAACACGCAAACGTATTTTATGCGCCGGACGGTCAGCCGGAAACCTTGATCCGCTGTATGAACGAGCATCAGATCGAGGGGGTCGTGGTCCGCTGCGAGCCCATCACCAAAGAGATCATGGACGCCGTGCCGTCCCTGAAGGTGATCGGAATGCACGGCGTGGGTCTTGACCACATCGACGTCAAAGAGGCCACTGCCCACGGGATCCGTGTCCTGAATATTCCGGACGCCAATTACCTGTCTGTGGCCGAGCATACCATCATGTTTATCCTGGCGCTGAGCCGCAGCCTTCGAATCAATGACTGCAGTGTCCGAGCAGATGCCTGGTACAGCCGTGAGAACCGATGCACGATGGAGGTATTTGAAAAGAACCTGCTGATCGTCGGCCTGGGCCGGATCGGAAAAGCAGTCGCCAAACGGGCCCAGGCGTTTGATATGCACGTCATGGCCTATGATGGCTTTGTATCCCGGGAAGCTATGGAGGAGTTCGGGGTCGAAAAGGTGGACCACTTGGAGGATGGTTTGAGACGGGCCGACTTTGTTACCCTCCACGTCCCCCTGACGCCGGAGACCCAAGGAATGATCTCTACCCCTCAGTTCCAGCTGATGAAAAACAGCGCCTACATCATCAACATGGGCCGTGGGCCTGTGCTGGATGAGGACGCTCTCGCTGTCGCTCTGGCACAGGGCGAGATCGCCGGAGCCGGACTGGATGTTCTGAGCGTTGAACCCCCCCGAAAGGACCATCCCCTGTTCCAGATGGACCAGGTCCTCTTTACGCCCCACATTGGCGGCGACACCCGCGAAGCCAAGCTCCGCACCTCCGAACGGCTCTCCCGCACAGTTCTGGAGGCCCTGGACGGCGCAGACACCTATAATTGGTTCAACCGCCCCAGATAACCGCAAAATCCTACGACTTGATCCATAAATCTTTACTTATAAAAGGAGTTCGTTGATTATGTTGAAGCTTGATGGCATCATGACCGCTCTGGTCACCCCTTTGAATTCTGACGGCACAGTAGACGAACAGACTCTGACTGCGCTGATTGACTATCAGATCGCCCACAAGGTACATAGTCTGCTGCTTCTGGGCGGCACCGGTGAGTACACCTCCATGACCATGGAGGAGCGGTTCCGCGCGGTGGACATCACGGTAAAAGCTGTCAACAAGCGGGTCCCGCTGGTAGTCGGCGTACTGGAGACCGGGGTCGGCGAGTGCCTGAAGTTCTGCAAGTACTGCAAAAACGCCGGCGCTGATGCCATGCTGGTGCTGACGCCCTTCTATATCATGGGCACCCAGGACGCCCTTGCAGAGTTCTACAAAACGCTGGACCGTGAAGTGGATATGCCCATCCTGATCTATAACATCCCCTACCGCACCAATGTCAACGTTCTGCCTGACACTGTGGTCCGCCTGACCAAGGAGATGAAGAACCTGGTCGGCATTAAGGAATGCGCCTCCATGACACAGGCGATGGAAGTGCTGCTGAAGGCGGGCGACAAGATCAGCGTCCTCACTGGCGACGAGTTCAGCGCTGTCAGCCTGATGGCAATGGGCGTCAAGGGCGCCGTGATGGCCACCGCCAATGTGGTTCCGGACGCCTGGGTCAAGATGTACGACCTGGTCCAGGCCGGAAAGATTCAGGAGGCCATGGAGATGTCTCTGGATTACTTCCCCCTGTTCAAGGCGCTGTTCAGCGAAAATTACATCAGCCCGCTGAAATACGCGATGGCTCAGGCGGGTGTGCCCTGTGGCGCATCCAAGCTGCTCCCGCTGCTGGAAGCCAAGGATGAGACCAAGGCCTGGGTGGATTCCGAGATGAAACGCTTGGGTGTGATCTAATCACTGTGGGGAGCCCCGATCTCCCACACCCGCAGGCTCCCGCTCCATATTACAACGTTTAACCGTCTACTGTGTATCGTGCAGAAAGGAAGAACTACCATGCCCAATGCCTATTTTACCATTGCCAAACCCGCCAACGACCCCTTTAAGAGCTATCTGCCCGGCAGTCCGGAGCGCGCGGAGCTGAAAGCCGAGCTGGCCCGGCAGTCCGCTCAGGTGGTGAAGATCCCCCTCATCATCGGCGGGAAAGAGGTCTGGACGGACAAGACCATCCAGGTCACCATCCCCCACGACCATCAGCACGTCATCGCTGAGTGCTGCATGGCGGGGGAGAAGGAGCTGAAAATGGCCGTGGATGCGGCTCTGGCCGCCAAGGACGCCTGGGAGGAGATGCCCTGGGAGCACCGCTCCGCCATCTTCCTGAAGGCCGCCGACCTGATCACCGGCTCCTACCGCCAGGTGCTCAACGCTTCCACCATGCTGGGGCAGTCCAAGACCGTGTTCCAGGCGGAGATCGACATCGCCGAGCTGGCCGACTTCCTCCGCTTCGGCGTCTGGTCCGCCCAGGAGATCTTCAAGGACCAGCCCCTCAGCGTGGACGGGATCTGGAACCGCCAGGATTACCGCCCCCTGGATGGCTTTATCTGCGCCATCTCTCCCTTCAACTTCACCTCCATCGGCGGAAACCTGCCCACCGCCCCCGCCATCGTGGGCAATGTCTCCGTTTGGAAGCCCTCCCGCACCGCCGTGCTGTCCAACTACTACTACATGAAGCTGCTGATGTGGTGCGGCCTGCCCGCCGGCGTCATCAATTTCGTCCCCTGTGCCGGCTCTGATATGTCGCGGTATGTGGTCAGCCATCCCAAAATGGCCGGCTTCCACTTTACCGGCTCCACCGCCGTGTTCCAGAGCGTCTGGAAGCAGGTGGGCGAGCACATCGCCGGCTACGCCAACTATCCCCGTCTGGTGGGCGAGACCGGGGGCAAGGATTACATCTTCGCCCATCCCTCCGCCGATGTGGAGCCCCTGGTGGCCGCTCTGGTCCGCGGCTCCTTCGAGTTCCAGGGTCAGAAGTGCTCCGCCTGCTCCCGCGCCTTCATCCCCGCCAGTATCTGGCCCCAGGTGAAGCAGGGCCTGATGGAAAAGACCGCCGCCCTGAAGGTAGGCGACGTCCAGGAGTTCGACACCTTTATGGCCGCCGTGATCGACCAGGCCTCCTTCCAGACCTGTAAGGGCTATATCGACCGGGCCGCCGCCTCCCCAGAGTGTGAGATCGTGGCCGGCGGCACCTATGACGACAGCAAGGGCTGGTTCATACACCCCACCGTGATCCGCTGCGACTCCCCCTACTATGAGTCCATGGTTCGGGAGATCTTCGGTCCCATTCTCTCCATCTACGTCTATGAGGACAGCCAGCTGGACGAGACCCTGCGCATCTGTGACACCGCCTCCCCCTACGCGCTCACCGGCGCAGTGTTCGCCCAGGACCGTCAAGCCATCGTGAAGATGGAGCGGGCTCTGCGCAACTCCTGCGGCAACTTCTACATCAACGACAAATGTACCGGCGCCATCGTCGGCCAGCAGCCCTTCGGCGGAGCCAGGGCCTCCGGCACCAATGATAAAGCCGGCACCGGCCTGAACATGATCCGCTGGCTCAGCGCCCACGCGGTCAAGGAGTCCTTCTCTCCCTCTCCCGCCATCAATTACCCCTATATGGCCCAGCCCTGATCTGCTTCTATCTTTGCTTCCTCCTCTATTGCCCCTGTGACCCCGAACGGGACGCCGCACACGGCGTCCCGTCCGGGCATTTTTTCTTCTCCCATCCTAAGAAAAACTTAAACAGTTCTTAATTGACTTTCCCAGGCCGCCTGGGTACACTTAGTGTACTAATACAGTTCATACAGCTGTGGGTCCCGCTCTGCTGCGCGGCCCGTGGCAGAAGGGAGGACATGGTATGCTGAATCTGGACTACCGGGACGCCCGGCCCATCTATGAGCAGGTGCGGGACGGCCTGCGCCGCCTGATGGTCACCGGCGTGATCCGGGAAGGGGAGAAGCTCCCCTCGGTGCGCACCCTGGCCAGCAGTCTGGCCATCAACCCCAACACCATCCAGCGGGCGTATGAGTCCCTGGAGGCGGAGGGCTATGTCTGCTCTGTCCCGGGGAAGGGCTCCTTCGCCGCGCCCCACACCGGGGTGGACCAGGGGCGGCGGGACAGTCTGCTGGGCCATTTTGACACCGTGACTGCCGAGCTGCTCTATCTCGGGGTCACCGGGGAACAGCTCACCGCCCGGGTGCGGGCAATGGAAGGAGGGGAAGCACAATGATCCAAGTAAACAACGTGGTCAAAAGCTTTGACGGCTTCCGGGCCCTGGACGGCCTGACCATGTCGGTGGAGGGGGGCTCCATTTACGGCCTGGTGGGACCCAACGGCGCGGGCAAGTCCACCATTTTGCGGCACATCACCGGCATCTACCGGCCGGACTCCGGCTCCGTGCGGGTGGACGGTCAGCCGGTGTATGAAAACCCTGCGGTGAAGAGCCGGATGGCCTGGATCCCAGACGACCTGTACTACTTCCTGTCAGCCTCTACCCGGGACATGATGAAGTTCTATCGGGGGCTGTACCCCCAGTTCGATGACAAGCGGTATCAGGCCCTGAAGGACGCCTTCCCCGCCGTGGACGAGAAGCAGCCCATCCGCCGCCTGTCCAAGGGGATGCAGAAGCAGTCCGCCTTCTGGCTGGCCCTGTGCTGTATGCCGGACATCCTGGTGCTGGATGAGCCGGTGGACGGCCTGGATCCGGTCATGCGGCGGCAGGTGTGGTCCCTCCTCATGGGGGATGTGGCCCAGCGGGGGACTACCGTGCTGGTCTCCTCCCACAACCTGCGGGAGCTGGAGGATGTGTGCGACCATGTGGGTATCCTCTCCCACGGAAAGGTGCTGTTGGAGCGCTCCCTCACCGACCTTCAGGACAACATCTTAAAGCTCCAGGTGGTCTTTCCGGACGGGCAGCTGCCTCAGCTGCCTTCGGACTTGAATGTGCTCCATGTCACCCAGCTGGGGCGGGTCCATACCCTAATCATCCGAGGGGAGCCAGCGGTCATCAAAAGCCGGGTGGCAGTCTTTTCCCCCATGCTGATGGAGTCTCTGCCCCTGTCTTTGGAGGAAATCTTTATCTATGAGTTGGGAGGTGAGGACTATGCGGTCCGGGACATCGTTCTTTAACGCAGCGCTCTTCCGCAAAACATTCCTTCGCTTCTGGCCGATTTGGGCTTTGTACACAGCAGGATGGACGCTGGTTCTGCCCCTGCGCCTGTGGGCGGACGCTATGCGCTGGAAGGGCTCGTCCACCCCGGAAGAGCTGGCAGAACGATTGCAAGCCGCAGTCAGCCAGATCCCTTATCTGCTGGAGGTGGGTGTAGCTCTGGCCGCGGTGATGGGACTGGTGTGTGCCATGGCGGTGTTCTCCTATCTGTACTCCAGCCGCTCAGCGTGCATGATGCACGCCCTGCCCCTCCGGCGGGAGGCCCTCTTCCTCACCCAGTACCTGGCGGGGCTGTCTTTCCTGCTGCTGCCCCAGCTGGCCGTCTTTATTTTGACCGCCGCCGCCGAGGCGGCCATGGGCTGCCTGACCCTCTGGCCTCTGGTCCAGTGGCTGCTGGCTCAGAGCGGGCTGTGCCTCTTTTTCTACTCCTTCGCCGTCTTCTGCGCCATGTTCACCGGCCATCTAGCCGCCCTGCCAGTATTCTATGGGGTACTGAACCTGCTGGCCTTTCTGATGACCACTCTGGTGGAGGGTGTATGCGATCTGTTCCTCTACGGCTTTCGCTCCTTCCCATCCCCTGTGTGGGAACTGGTGGATTACCTGTCCCCGCCCGTCATCCTCACCAACGCAGTTTCCATTGTGTCCCATGATGATAGTATTATCCTTTACCAGCCTGGCCTGGTTGCGGTCTATGCCGCCGTCGGTGTAGCCCTTTCCATTGTCGCCCTGCTGATCTATCGATCCCGGCACATCGAGTCTGCCGGAGATATCGTGGCAGTCAAATTGGTCCGGCCCCTGTTCAAATATGGAGTGGCCCTGTGTGCCGGTCTCACCGGCGGAATGTTCACTTATGCGCTGCTGTCCGGGCTTTCCACCCTGACCCTGATGGGTTGGATCCTGTTCTGGGGGCTTGCAGGCTACTTCACCGCAGAAATGCTTCTGCGGAAGTCCTTCCGGGTACTGGCGGCCTGGAAGGGAGCGGTTCCTCTGACTGTCGTTATTGTACTGCTCTCTCTCAGTGTCCACTACGACTGGTATGGTTTTGAGCACCGGGTACCCCAGTCCAATCAGGTCGCCGCAGTCACCCTCAACGGCCTGCACAGCGCCCCCTATGACGGCGGGCAGGGGAGCGGCCTGACCCTGGAGGACCCGGAGCAGATCGCCCTGGCGCTCCAGCTGCACCGCGCCGCCCTGGCGCTGGAGGAGGAGAGCGGCGTGGACGAGACCGGCGCGCAGCCGTATACGGAGTACCTCTATCTGGATCTGCGCTACGAGCTGGCCGACGGCACAGCCCTGGAGCGCGGCTATTCTGCCCTTCCCATTGTAGAGGCCGACCGCAACGTGGAAGGGACTCTCACCTGGGCGGCAGATCAGCTCCTCTCTGGCCGGGAAAATGTGGAGCAGCTATATAGCTTCCATGACATCGAGTCCAACTGCCGTTTGGTAGCCGCCTACCTGGAAGATGTCTGGAATGCCCAGACCCGGCAGTACGAAACCGTCTATCTTGACGGCTCCACGGAGAAGTTGTGGCAGGCCATGAAGCAGGACTTTGCCGAGGGCACAATCGGTGTGCGCTATCTCTTTGAGAACAGTGCTGAACGGATGGAAAATACCTGCACTACCGACTTGTGCTTTGACTATGAGGCTCCTCCGAAACCTGAGGATGTAGGTATTTCCTCTTATGGCGCCTCCTTCTCCATCACCCTCACCCCCCAGGCCAGCCACACGATGGCCCTTCTCCATGAACTGGGGATCCTGGACGAGACTCACCGCGCTCTCTCCAACCGTGAGGCCGAGGAGCTGGAGCGGGAGGCCCGCGGCGCGGAGCACTCCTCCGACGCCTCCACACAGACTGAGGCCGGGATCGAGAGCCATGATTCCTGAGCTGCAAACAAGCGGGCCGGTGTACCTTGGGTACACCGGCCCGCTTGTTCAAATCTCTCCACTGGAAAACTTTTCATACGCTTTTTACAGAAATCGTCTGGAAAAGCCGCCGGAAGTCTGCTACAATGGAATCAGCTTCTGAAGCGCGGAAGGAGGTATTTCCATGACAGACCAGCGCCGGGACGCCATCATCCGGGCCCCAGGCAGAATTCTGCCGCCCCCCAGTCCCTCCGCGCCCCAACCAACAGCAGGTCCATAGCGGCCGTGTGCCTCCGTACACACAGCCCTTTGGCGCCTGCTGTTTTTCTTTCGCCCCAAAAGTCTATGTTTTGTGAGAGAGGTGTCGATCATGCTTCCTTGTCAGGGTACCTGCCCCAACTATCAGCCCGGCTGTCACAAATGCTGCGCGGAGTGGAAGATGCTCCAGGACCGCCAGCGTGTCCAGCGGCAGCAGAAAAAAGCCTATCTGGACTACTATAACGACCTTTGCCTCACCATGACCCGGCAGTTCCGCTCCCTCAGCCCCTCCCGGCTGACCCGCTGACCCAGCGAAGCCATCGATCCACAGGGCCCCGGCGCTCCCGCGGCGTGGGAACATCCTCAGGGTGTTCCCACGCCTTTTTCCTGCGAACGGCGGCTGTCCGGGAAACGGTTTCCCCGCCGCGGCGAAAAAATCCCGGCCCTGGCGGGCCGGGATCTTGATAACTTTGGTGCGGAATTACACCAGCTGGATGATCGCCTCGTCGCCGCCTGCTCCATATCCTTCGCCCACTCGTTTCCCGACTGGGCTCACTCATTTCGCTGCGTCTCCTCTCCCCAGGCGACCCGCTCACCCGAAAGAGGCGCACCCCGTCCGTCAGGCAGCAGAACCGCTGGGCTCGCCCGGGGGCCCCTTTTTCCTACGAACGGCGGCTGTCCGGAAACCGGTTTCCCCGCCGCGGCGAAAAGATCCCGGCCCTGGCGGGCCGGGATCTTGATAACTTTGGTGCGGAATTACACCAGCTGGATGATCGCCATCTCGGCGGCATCGCCGCGGCGGGGGCCGATGCGGACAACGCGGGTGTAACCGCCGTTGCGCTCAGCATACTTGGGGCCCAGCTCCTGGAACAGCTTCTTGGCCACATCCTCCTTGGTGATGAAGCCCAGAGCCTGACGGTAGGAGGCCAGGTCGTTCTTCTTAGCCAGGGTGATCATCTTCTCGGCCACGGGAGCCACTTCCTTGGCCCGGGTAATGGTGGTCTTGATCTGACCATTCTCCAGCAGGTAGGTGACCATGGCGCGGAGCATGGCCCGGCGCTGATCGCTGGTACGGCCCAGTTTACGGTTCTTCTGAGACATGAGAAACACTCCTCTGACCTCGCGTGGCGAGATCCATTTCAAATTCGTTCATTCGGCCATTGGCCCGGGACCCCGCAGGGACCGCCCGGCTGGGCGGCATGGGAAGCGGAACGTTACATACCTTCGCCACGGTCCCGAATCGCATACGCCTCCGCCCGTCCCTGGGAACAGGCTGGGGCAGCTTGCTCAGCTGTTGTCGTCGCTGGACAGGGACAGGCCCATCATAGCCAGCTTGTTGATGACCTCTTCCAGGGACTTGCGGCCCAGGTTGCGCACCTTCATCATCTCTTCCTCGGTCTTGGAGATCAGATCCTCCACCGTGTTGATGTTGGCCCGCTTGAGGCAGTTATAAGAGCGGACGGACAGATCCATGTCGTCAATGGTCATCTCCATGACCTTGTCCCGCTGGGTCTCGGCCTTCTCCACCACGGTGGACCGGCTGCCCATGGTCTCGGACAGGTCGGTGAACAGGGTGAAGTGGTCGCAGAGTATGCGGGCGCCCAGGGAAACGGCATCCCGGGCGTCGATGGTCCCGTCGGTCCACACCTCCAGGGTCAGCTTGTCATAGTCGGTGGCGTCGCCCACGCGGGTGTTTTCCACCGTATAGTTGACCTTGCGCACAGGGGTGTAGATGGAGTCCACGGGGATCAGGCCGATGATGGTCTGGGCGGGCTTGTTCCGGTCGGCGGGGACATAGCCGCGGCCGTGGGACAAGGTCAGCTCCATGGACAGGGTGGCGTCAGCGCCCAGGGTGGCAATGTGCTGATCCGGATTCAGGATCTCCACATCTGCGTCCGCCTTGATGTCGCCGGCCGTCACAACGCACTCGCCGGAGGCCTCGATATGGACGGTCTTGGTCTCCTCGCAGTGGAGCTTGGCGATGATGCTCTTGATATTGAGGACGATCTCAGTCACGTCCTCCTTCACACCAGGAATGGTGGAAAACTCATGCTGGACACCGGCGATCTTGATGGAGGTCACCGCGGTGCCGGGCAGAGAGGACAGCAGGATCCGGCGCAGGGAGTTGCCCAGGGTGGTGCCGTAGCCGCGCTCCAGGGGCTCCACCACATACTTGCCGTAGGAGCTGTCGCCAGGAATTTCCTCACATTCAATGCGGGGCTTCTCGATTTCTACCATAATGCTATGATACCCTCCTTTTCTCGACGGCGGGCTAGGCCGTCTGATTCAGCTCACCAATATCTGAGGGTCGTTCTAAGTCTGACTGCTTGGGGGCGCTCCAGTGCCCGCGGAACACGGGTTTTAAAGACACCCCGGGGCCTTCGGCCTGACCAAAACCGGCCAGGCCGGAGGCCCGCAGATCTCGTTTCTTACTTAGAGTACAGCTCGACGATGAGGTGCTCTTCCACGGGGAAGTCGATGTCTTCCCGGGCGGGGAGGGCCACGACCTTACCCTGGAGGGTGTTCTTCGCATGATCCAGCCACTTGGGCACGTTGACGACCACGGCGTCCTCGCCCAGCAGGCGCTTGAACTTCACAGAGGAGCGGCTCTTCTCCCGGACCTCGATGACGTCGCCCACCTTCACCAGGAAGGAGGGGATGTCCACCCGCTGGCCGTTCACGGTGAAGTGGCCGTGGGTCACCAGCTGACGGGCCTCACGGCGGGTCATGGCGAAGCCCAGGCGGTACACCACGTTGTCCAGGCGGCGCTCGATCAGGGTCAGCAGGTTCTCGCCGGTCTTGCCGGGCATACGGGAAGCCTTCTCATAGTACATATGGAACTGCTTCTCCATGACGCCGTAGACAAACTTGACCTTCTGCTTCTCGGTCAGCTGAAGGGCATACTCGGACTGCTTCTTCCGCATCTGACCCTTGGGGTTGCGGTTGGTATTCTTCTTGGCATAGCCCATGGCGGCAGGGGACAGGTTCAGAGCCTTGCACCGCTTGGCGATGGGCTGCATATTTCTAGCCATCTGACAAAACCTCCTTCTTCCAGATCAGACACGACGGCGCTTCGGGGGGCGGCAGCCGTTGTGGGGAACGGGGGTCACATCCTTGATCAGGGTGACCTCCAGGCCCACGGCCTGCAGCGCCCGGATGGCGGCCTCACGGCCGGCGCCGGGGCCCTTGACATAGACCTCAACGGTCTTCAGGCCGTACTCCATGGCGGCCTTGGCGGCCGTCTCAGCGGCGGTCTGAGCAGCAAAAGGAGTGCTCTTGCGGGAACCGCGGAAGCCCAGGCCGCCGGAGGAGGCCCAGGACAGGGCGTTGCCCTGCAGGTCGGTGACGGTCACCATCGTGTTATTGAAGGAGGAACGGATATGCACCTGGCCCTTCTCCACGTTTTTACGCTCGCGGCGCTTACGCACCACTTTCTTACCCTTGGTATTTGCAGCCATGTGTATCCCTCCTTACTTCTTCTTGTTGGCGACGGTACGCTTGGGACCCTTGCGGGTACGGGCGTTCGTCTTGGAACGCTGGCCGCGGACAGGCAGCCCCTTGCGGTGGCGGATGCCGCGGTAGCAGCCGATCTCGGTCAGCCGCTTGATGTCCATCGCGACGTTGCGGCGCAGATCGCCCTCCACGGTGTAGTCGTGGCCAATGATCTCACGCAGCTTGGCCTCGTCCTCCTCGGACAGGTCTTTCACACGGACGTCGGGGCTGATCCCGGCCTGGGCCAGGATCTTGTTGGCGCTGGTGCGCCCAATGCCGTAGATATAAGTGAGGCCGATCTCAATTCTTTTCTCCTTCGGCAGGTCAATACCGGCAATACGAGCCATTTATTACAGCACCTCCAATTAACCTTGTCTCTGCTTATGCTTGGGGTTTTCGCAAATTACCATGACTTTGCCCTTGCGCTTAATGACTTTGCACTTCTCGCACATGGGCTTCACGGACGGTCTGACTTTCATAGTTAAAACCTCCTGATGAATGCCTGAATGGCCCCTCGTCGTCGCGGGCTCCATATCCCTCGCCTCCCCTGCGGGGTGGATGGGGTTCGGAAGGCAAGGCTTCCGGACAAAGCCGGACGACTCGGTCGTGAATGGTTTCGGGCGGAATTACTTGCTCCGCCAAGTGATCCGACCGCGGGTCAGATCATAGGGTGACATCTGTACCGTCACCTTGTCGCCCGGCAGGATGCGGATGAAGTTCATACGCAGCTTGCCGGAAATATGTGCCAGGATGATGTGTCCGTTCCCAATGTCCACATGGAACGTGGTGTTGGGCAGGGATTCCGTGACGACTCCCTCCAGCTCGATCATATCATCTTTCGCCAAGCGTGATTCCCTCCTTGAAGGCGGCCAGCGCCCTTCTCAGTTCTCGGTCTGATACCGGTTCCCCTTGTCTCAGCTTCTGGATGGCCGGGTGGTCATACTCCTGCCGGGCCCCGGCCAGCTGCCGTATATGGCCCAGCTTTTTTGCCTTTGGCCGGGAGACCTTTCTCCGTTTCCCGTCCGCCAGCAGCAGTCGCTCCTGCCGATGGTCCATGCCAACGACACAGAACACGCCGCCCTTGTCCCGTCCGGCGGTCGCCTGGACGATTTGGCCCGTGTAATCAAACATAGGCTCCATCCTCGGTGACTGTGAGGACCTCGGCGTCACCTTCGGTGATGAGGATCGTGTTTTCATAGTGGGCGGCCAGAGAGCCGTCCAGCGTTTTGACGGTCCAGCCGTCGGGCAGGACCTTGATCTGCCAGGTCCCCACGTTGACCATGGGTTCCACCGCAATGGTCATACCCGGCTGGAGCCGGGGGCCGTGTCCCGCCGGTCCGAAGTTGCGGACCTCGGGGGCCTCGTGGAGCTTGCTGCCCACACCGTGGCCCACATAGTCCCGGACCACGGAGAAGCCGTTGGCCTCTACATAAGCCTGGACCGCGTGGCCGATGTCGGACACCCGGCAGCCCTGACGGGCCATCTTGATACCCTCCCAGAAGCTCTGCTGGGTCACAGCGATGAGCTTCTCCGCCTCGGCGCTGATCGCGCCGCAGGCGTAGGTAGCGGCGCAGTCCCCGTGGAACCCGCCGATGAAGGCGCCCACGTCCACGCTGACGATGTCGCCCTCCTGGAGCTTTCGGGGGCCGGGAATGCCGTGGATCACCTCGTCATTGACGGAGATGCAGGCAGAACCGGGGTAGCCGCCGTAACCCAGGAAGGAGGGCTTTGCGCCGTGGCTCTCGATGAACCGGCGCACCGCCGTGTCGATCTCGTGGGTGGTGACCCCGGGGGCCACCATGGAGCCGGCCAGAGCCCGGGCCTGGGCGGTGATCCGCCCGGCCCTGCGCATGGCCTCGATCTCACGGGGGGACTTAATGGAAATCATTTCAATGCCCTTCAAGATTGCAGCGCCTCCATGATCGCCTGGGTGGTGGCCTCAATGGTGGGGCGGTTCTCCACCAGAGTCAGCAGGCCCTTGGCCTGATAATAGCCCTTCAGGGGCTCTGTCTGCTGGTGATAGACCTCCAGGCGGTGACGCACCGTTTCCGGCTTGTCGTCGTCCCGCTGGACCACGGGGCCGCCGCAGTTATCACACACACCCTCCACCTTAGTGGGTCGGGCATGGATGTGGAAGGATGCGCCGCACTTGCTGCATACCCGGCGGCCGGACATCCGCTCCTCGATCTCCTGATCGGTGATCTCCAGGGAGAGGACCCGGTCGAACCGGACGCCCGCGGCATCCAGGGCCTCGGCCTGAGCGATGGTGCGGGGCACCCCATCCAGGATAAAGCCCTCCGCGCAGTCAGACTGCGCGATGCGCTGCGCCACGATCTGGATGATCACCTCATCGGGAACCAGCTTGCCCGCGTCCATGAAGGACTTGGCCTGGAGCCCGACCGGAGTGCCCTCCTGAATGGCCGCGCGTAATATGTTGCCGGTGGATATGGTAGGGATCCCCAGCTTTTGGCAGAGGACCTCTGCCTGGGTGCCTTTGCCCGCACCGGGCGCACCCAGCAGGATCAGTTTCATACCCATAACTGTGACATCTCCCAAACTTACTCCAGAAAGCCCTTATAGTGCCGCATCAGCATCTGGGCCTCCATCTGCTTCACGGTCTCCAGGGCAACGCCCACCACGATGATCACGGAGGTGCCGCCGATGGCCAGGGAGCTGTACCCAAAGAGGCTGCCGGTGATGATGGGCGCAATGGCGATCACCGACAGGTAGAGCGCGCCGAACATGGTGATCTTGTTCAGGACCTTCAGAATGAAGTCAGCGGTGGGCTTTCCGGGACGGAAGCCGGGAATGAAGCCGCCGTTCTTCTTCAGGTTGTTGGCCACCTCAATGGGGTTGAACTGCATGGTGGCGTAGAAATAACTGAAGCCCACAATCAGCAGGAAGTACAGCACGCTGTAAAAAGGCTTGCTGGTGTCGAACAGCCGCATCAGGCCGCCGCCAAAGCCCTGACTCTCCAGCGTCCATCCGGCGAAGGCGCCGATGGTGGCGGGGAGGGAGGCGATGGACTGGGCGAAGATGATGGGCATGACGCCGCTCATGTTCACCTTGATGGGGATATGGGTGGACTGTCCGCCGTACATCTTCCGGCCCACCACCCGCTTGGCGTACTGCACAGGCAGGCGGCGCTCGGCGTTGGAGATGAACACGATGAAGACCACCAGGGCCAGCATACCCAGGATCACGGCCGCGACCATCCAGGGGGCCAGCAGGCTCTTCTGGTAGGCGGCAATCTGGGCCTCGCTCCAGTTCATGGCAGTGAACTCCTCCTGGGTCAGGGGGTCCATCCAGGCGGTGACGCCGTGGTAGACGTCGCTGACCATGTGGGGGAAGCGGGAGACGATGCCGGCAAACAGGATGATGGAGATGCCGTTTCCGATGCCAAACTCGGTGATCTGCTCACCCAGCCACATCAGGAAGGCGGAGCCGGCGGTGAAGGACAGGACGATCACGATCCCGACCCACAGAGCGGGCAGCCCCTCCGTATCCACCAGGCCGTAGCTGTTGATCAGGCTATAATAGCCAAAGCCCTGGATCAGGCCGATGGCCACGGTGGTGTAACGGGTGATGGAGGCGATCTTCTTGCGGCCCTCCTCGCCGCCCTCCTTGGCCATGCGCTCCAGAGCGGGGATGGCCACGGTGAGCAGCTGGATGATGATGGAGCTGTTGATATAGGGCTGGATGGACAGGGCAAAGAGGGTGGCCATGGAGAAGGCCGAACCGCTCATGGCGTTCATCAGGCCCAGGATGGTGCCGCTCTGTGCGGCCAGATAGACCTCCAGCTCCTGGGAGTTGATATAGGGGACAGGGATGGCGGCGCCCAGGCGGAAGATCAGCAGTGCGAAGATGGTAAACAGGATCTTCTTGCGCAGCTCAGGGATCTTCCAGGCGTCCCGGACGGTCTTGATCATAATCAGACCACCTCCACCTTACCACCTGCAGCTTCGATTTTTTCCTTGGCGGAGGCGGAGAAGGCGGAAGCCTGAACAGTCAGCTTCTTGGTGATCTCGCCATTGCCCAGGATCTTCACGCCGTACTCGCACTTGGAGAGGATGCCCTTCTCCAGGAGCGCCTGGGCGTTGACCACGGCGCCGTCCTCGAACTTCTCCAGGACAGATACGTTCACAGCCTCCAGGGGCTTGGCGAAAATGTTGTGGAAACCGCGCTTGGGCAGGCGGCGGGCCAGAGGCATCTGGCCGCCCTCAAAGCCGACGCGGACGCCGCCGCCAGAGCGGGACCACTGGCCCTTCTGGCCGCGGCCGGCGGTCTTTCCGTTTCCGGAGCCCTCGCCGCGGCCCTTGCGGTACGCCTTGGTGTTGGAGCCGGCGGCGGGGGAGAGTTCATGCAGATTCATTGTCTCGCGCCTCCTCTTAGTTTTCCTCGGTCACCTGGAGCAGGTAGCCGATGTGAGCGATCTTGCCCCGGGTAGCCGCGTTGTCGGGCTGCACGGTGGTATCGCCGATCTTGTGAAGGCCCAGAGCCTCGGCGTTCGCCTTGTGCTTGGCGATGCGGCCGTTCAGGCTCTTGACCAGCTTGATGTTCAAATTAGCCATTGTGAACGCCCTCCTTAACCCAAGATCTCGTCCACGCTCTTACCGCGGATGCGGGCGACCTCCTCGGGGCTTCTCAGGGACTTCAGGCCCTCAAAAGCAGCGGAGACCACGTTCTGCGGATTGTTGGAGCGCAGGCACTTGGTGTAGATGTCCTTGATGCCGACCGCTTCCAGAACGGCACGGACAGCACCGCCGGCGATCACGCCGGTACCGGGGGCGGCGGGCTTCATCAGCACGCGGCCGGCGCCGAACTCACCGATCACCTCGTGGGGAATGGTGGTGCCGGACAGGGACACGGTGATCATGTTCTTCTTGGCGTCCTCGATGCCCTTGCGGATGGCCTCGGGCACCTCGGAGGCCTTGCCCAGGCCAAAGCCCACGCGGCCCTTCTCATCGCCCACCACCATCAGGGCGGCGAACTTGAAGATGCGGCCGCCCTTGACGGTCTTGGATACGCGGTTCAGGGAAACGAGCTTCTCCACGAACTCGCTGGGTTCTCTCTCAAATCTAGCCATTGTCGTTTCCTCCTCCCTTAGAACTGCAGGCCGCCCTCACGGGCGCCCTCGGCCAGAGCCTTGACACGGCCATGGTACACATAGCCGCCGCGGTCGAACACCACGGTGTCGATGCCCTTCGCCTTGGCACGCTCGGCCACGGTCACGCCCACCTGCTTGGCGGCGTCGGTCTTGGTGCCCTCACAGGAGAAGTCCTTCTCCAGGGAAGAAGCGGAAACCAGGGTCTTGCCGGTCACATCGTCGATGATCTGGGCGTAGATGTTGGTCTCGCTGCGGAACACGTTCAGGCGGGGACGCTCGGGCGTGCCGGAAATCTTAGCACGCACGCGCTTGTGGCGCTTGATGCGCTGGGAACGAGTATCGGGTCTGTTGATCATAGTGGCACACCTCCTTCTTACTTCTTGGCGCCGGTCTTACCAGCCTTGCGGCGGATGACCTCGTCAGTATACTTGATACCCTTGCCCTTATACGGCTCGGGGGGACGCTTCTCTCTCACTTCGGCGGCAAACTGGCCCACCTTCTGCTTGTCGCAGCCGTGAATGATGATCTTGTTGGGGCCGGGGACCTCGATGGTGATGCCCTCGATCTCCTCCATGATGACCTGATGGGAGAAGCCCAGGTTCATGACCAGCTTGTTGCCCTCCTTGGCCACACGGTAACCGACGCCGTTGACGTCCAGCTCCTTCTTATAGCCCTCGGTCACACCCACCACCATGTTGTGGACCAGGGTGCGGGTCAGGCCGTGGAGAGAGCGGTTCTCCTTGGCGTCGTTGGGACGGGTGACGTGGATGACCTCACCCTCCTGCTCGATCTTCATGTTGGGGTGGAACTGCCGGGTCATGGTGCCCTTGGGGCCCTTGACGGTCACGACATTGTTCGCCTCGATCTTAACCTCCACGCCGGCAGGGACGGCGATAGGAGCTCTACCAATTCTAGACATTCCTATAACCCTCCTTACCAGACAAATGCCAGGACTTCACCGCCGACATGGGCCTCGCGGGCCTTCTTGTCGGTCATGACGCCCTTGGAAGTGGACACGATGGCGATGCCCAGGCCGCGCAGAACCTTGGGCAGCTCGTCCGCACCGGCGTACACGCGCAGGCCGGGCTTGGACACGCGGCGCAGACCGGAGATGACCTTCTCCTTACCAGCGCCGTACTTCAGGGTGACGCGGATAACGCCCTGGGTGCCGTCATCGATCAGCTGGAAGTTCTTGATATAGCCCTCCTCCAGCAGGATCTGGGCGATGGACTTCTTCATATTGGAAGCGGGGACGTCCACCGTGTCATGCTTGGCGTTGTTCGCGTTGCGGATGCGGGTGAGCATATCCGCAATGGGATCCGTGATGTGCATGAGTATTTACCTCCTCTTACAGATTACCGGCCGTTTCCGTGCCGGTACAGGCGGCAAGGTATCGGGGAGCAGGCAATCTCTCCGACCTGTTGACCGCCTTCGCGCCATTGGCGCGTATATCAAAACCGCAGAAGCGGATCTGACCAAAGGGTGTGAACGCGCAAACCCCGTAAACAGGGAATTTTCTCCCCGAATTACGGGTCTGGGCCTTCGCCCACGGCGCCGGGTGTGTCTTAATTTTCACGACCCTGGGCGCGCAAGCACTTGATTATACCCCATTTATATCCGAAATGCAAGGTTTTTCAGCCTCGTACACCCGGACGCGTGGTTCACTTTTTTCAGGAAGGAACCGGTTGTGAGACACAGCCGGTTCCTTTCAAGACGATATTGGGCCACGCCGCGGGGGAGGGGAGGGGGCTCTGTGCCCCGGCCCCTCCCCGGGCGGGAACGGTTTTTACCAGGAGGCCTTCTTCACACCGGGGATCTGGCCCTTGTAGGCCAGCTCGCGGAAGCAGATACGGCAGATGCCGTAGTCCCGCAGGTAGGCGTGGGGACGGCCGCACAGCTTGCAGCGGTTATAGCGGCGGGAGGAGAACTTGGGCTCCTTCTGCTGCTTCAGGATCATAGACTTCTTAGCCATAACGTTTCCTCCTCCTTAGCGGCCGGCGAAGGGAGCGCCGACCAGCTTGAGCAGCTCGCGGGCCTCCTCATCGGTCTTAGCGGTGGTGCAGACCACGATGTCCATGCCGCGGATCTTGTCGATCTTGTCGTACTCGATCTCGGGGAAGATCAGCTGCTCCTTCACGCCCAGGGCATAGTTGCCGCGGCCGTCGAAGGCGTCAGCGGAGATGCCGCGGAAGTCGCGGACGCGGGGCAGGGCCACGTTGAACAGGCGGTCCAGGAACTCCCACATCTTGTTGCCGCGCAGGGTAACCTTCGCACCGATGGGCATACCCTCACGGAGCTTAAAGTTGGCCACGGACTTCTTGGCCTTGGTGATCACGGCCTTCTGGCCGGTGATGGTGGTCAGGTCGGACACCACGGCGTCCAGCACCTTGGCGTTCTCACGGGCCTCGCTGCAGCCCACGTTGACCACAATCTTCTCCAGGCGGGGGATCTGCATGGTGGACTTATAGCCGAACTTCTGCATCAGAGCAGGAGCGACCTCGTCCTGGTACAGCTTCTTCAGGTTAGGGGTGTTAGCCATTTCGATTCACTCCTCCTCTCTCAGATCTCGGCGCCGCACTTCTTGCAGATGCGGACCTTCTTGTCGCCCTCGACCTTGTGGCCGATGCGGGTGGGCTTGTTGCACTTGGGGCAGACCTTCTGCACCTTGCAGGCGTAGATGGGGGCCTCCTTTTGGAGGATGCCGCCCTGCTCGCCCTGCTTGCGGGGCTTGGTGTGGCGGGAGACCACGTTGACCTTCTCCACAACCACCTTGCCGCTCTTGGGCATGACCTCCAGGACCTTGCCCTGCTTGCCCTTGTCCTTACCGGACAGGACGACGACCAGGTCGTCCTTCTTGATGCTCATTTTATTCATGCTCATTATCCTCCCTTACAGCACTTCGGGAGCCAGGGACAGGATCTTCATATAATCCTTGTCGCGCAGCTCGCGGGCCACAGGGCCAAAGATACGGGTGCCGCGGGGATTCTTGTCCTCCTTGATGAGGACGGCGGCGTTGTCGTCGAACCGGACGTAGGAGCCGTCGGGACGGCGCACGCCGCGGGAAGTGCGGACGATAACGGCCTTGACGACCTCGCCCTTCTTCACAGTTCCGCCGGGCTGAGCCTTGCGGACGGAAGCCACGATCACATCCCCGATGTTGCCGAACTTGCGGCTGGAGCCGCCCAGCACGCGGATGGTCTTGATTTCCTTGGCGCCGGTGTTATCGGCGACCTTCAGATAGCTTTCTTCCTGAATCATGCCGGCACCTCCTTATTTCGCCTTCTCGATGATCTCAACCACGCGCCAGCGCTTGTCCTTGGACAGGGGACGGGTCTCCATGACACGGACACGGTCGCCGATGCCGCACTGGTTGTTCTCATCGTGAGCCTTCAGCTTATAGGTTCTCTTTACGATCTTCTTGTACAGAGGATGGGCCACGCGGTCGGCGATGGCGACCACGACGGTCTTATCCATCTTGTCCGAAACCACCAGGCCGACTCTGGTCTTACGGGAAGAAGTTCTGTTTTCCATCTTCTATTCCTCCTCTTAGCGGCCGGCGAGCTGCTGCTCGCGGATGATGGTCTTGACCCGGGCGATGTCCTTCTTGACCTCGGCGATACGCACGGGGTTATCCAGCTGATTGGTAGCGTGCTGAAGGCGCAGATTAAACAGGTCCTTCTTCAGATCCACCAGCTTGCTCTCCAGCTCGGAGGCAGACATCTTACGAACTTCGTTGGCCTTCATTACGCTTCACCACCCTTCTCGGTCTCTTCACGCTTGACGATCTTGCACTTGACGGGCAGCTTGTGGCTGGCCAGACGCAGAGCCTCGCGGGCGACCTCCTCGGAGACACCGGCGATCTCGAACATGACGCGGCCGGGCTTGACCACGGCCACCCAGTACTCGGGGGAACCCTTACCGGAACCCATTCGGGTCTCAGCGGGCTTCTCAGTGACGGGCTTGTCGGGGAAGATCTTGATCCACACCTTACCGCCACGCTTGGTGTAGCGGGTCATGGCGATACGGGCGGCCTCGATCTGGTTGCTGGTGATCCAGCTGGGCTCGGTGGCCATCAGGCCGAAGTCACCGTAAGTCACGGTGTTGCCGCGGCTGGCCTTGCCCTTCATGCGACCGCGGTGAACGCGGCGGTATTTTACGCGCTTAGGCAGCAGCATTACTGAGCGCCTCCTTCCTTAGGAGCATTGGCCTGACCGGCGGGGCGGGGGCCACGGTTGTTGTCACGGTTGAACCCGCCCTGGCGGCGGTCACGGTTGAATCCGCCCTGGCGGCGGTCGCCGTCCCGGCGGTCGCGGCGGGGACGCTCGCGGCGCTCCTGGTAGGGCTTACTGGTATCCAGGGTGCGGGGGGTGGTGCGCAGGGCCTGAGTCAGGACCTCGCCCTTGTAGATCCACACCTTCACGCCGATGCGGCCGTAGGTGGTGGCAGCCTCAGCGAAGCCGTAATCGATGTCGGCACGCAGGGTCTGCAGGGGAATGGTGCCGTCGTGATAGTGCTCAGTGCGGGCGATCTCAGCGCCGCCCAGACGGCCGGAGCAGCAGGTCTTGATGCCGCGGGCGCCGGCGCGCATGGCACGGCCCATGGCATTCTTCATGGCGCGGCGGAAGCCGATACGCTTCTCCAGCTGCTGGGCGATGTTCTCAGCCACCAGTTGGGCGTTCATGTCGGCGTTGCGCACCTCAACGATCTTCAGGTCCACGGGCTTGCCGATCATCTTGACCAGCTTAGCCTCGATGGCCTTGATCTCCTCGCCGCCCTTGCCGATGACGACGCCGGGGCGGGCGCAGTGCAGGTAGATACGGACCTTGGCATTGTCCCGCTCGATCTCGATCTTGGGGATGCCGGCGCCGTACAGAGTCTTCTTCAGGTAGTCGCGGATCTTCTTGTCCTCGACCAGCAGGTCGCCCACCAGCTCGTTCTTGGCGTACCAACGGGAGTCCCAATCCTTGATGACACCCACGCGCAGGCCGTGGGGATTAACTTTCTGTCCCATATTGTTCCTCCTCCCTTAGCGCTCGCTCACCGCGATGGTGACGTGAGACGTGCGCTTGTTGATGCGGTACGCGCGGCCCTGAGCGCGGGGCATGATGCGCTTGATGATGGGGCCGGGGTTGGCATAGCAGGCGGACACATACAGCTTCTCAGGGTCCATCTGGTGGTTGTTCTCCGCGTTGGCCGCGGCGCTCTTCAGCAGCTTGAGCACAGGCTCAGAGGCAGCCTTGGGGGTCTGCATCAGGATCGCGGCGGCAGTGGCCACGTCCTTGCCCCGGATCAGATCCAGGACGATCTTCACCTTACGGGGAGAGATCCGCAGATATTTCAGGTTGGCTTTTGCTTCCATCGTTTCTCTCCTCCTTACTTACCAGTCTTGGAACCCGCATGGCCCTTGAAGGTGCGGGTGGGAACGAACTCGCCCAGCTTGTGGCCGACCATATCCTCGGTCACATAGACGGGCACGTGCTTGCGGCCGTCGTGGACGGCAAAGGTGTGACCCACGAAGGAGGGGAAGATGGTGGAGGCGCGGCTCCAGGTCTTCAGTACCTTCTTCTCGCCGGTCTGATTCATCTCGTCGACCCGCTTCAGCAGCTCGGGAGCACAAAAGGGGCCTTTCTTGATACTTCTGCTCATCTTTTACTCCCTCCTTACTTTGCGTTGCGGCGCTTGACGATGAACTTGTCAGTGCGGTTCTTCGTCTTGCGGGTCTTGTAACCCAGGGCGGGCTTGCCCCAGGGGGTAACAGGGCCGGGACGGCCGACGGGGCTCTTGCCCTCACCACCGCCGTGGGGGTGGTCGTTGGGGTTCATAACAGAGCCGCGGACGGTGGGACGCCAACCCATGTGGCGCTTGCGGCCGGCCTTACCGATCTGGATGTTGGCCCAGTCGGTGTTGCCCACCTGGCCGATGGTGGCCTTGCAGTTCTCACGGACATAGCGGACCTCGCCGGAGGGCAGACGGACCTGAGCCATGCCGTTCTCCTTGGCCATCAGCTGAGCGGCCACGCCGGCGGCGCGGACCAGCTGAGCACCCTTGCCGGGGTACAGCTCGATGCAGTGGATCTCCTCACCAACAGGGATGTTGGCGATGGGCAGGCAGTTGCCGGGGAGGATGTCAGCGTCGGGACCGGTCATGATGATGTGGCCGGCCTTCAGGCCGTTGGGGGCCAGGATATAGCGGCGCTCGCCGTCCTCGTACTCGATCAGGGCGATGTTGGCGGAACGGTTGGGGTCATACTGCAGGTTGACCACAGTGGCCTTGCCTTCCTTATCGCGCTTGAAGTCGATGATGCGGTACTTCTGCTTGTTGCCGCCGCCGCGGTGGCGGACGGTGATGCGGCCATAGCTGTTGCGGCCGGCGTGCTTGCTGAGGACCTCAGTCAGGCTGCGCTCGGGCTTGGCCTTCTTATCGATGCCCTCGAAGGCGGACACAGTCATGTGACGGCGGGAGGGCGTTGTGGGCTTAAAAGTCTTAATAGCCATTGTTCAATCTCCTCCTTACACCATACCCTCGAAGAACTCGATGGTCTTGGAATCGGCGGTCAGGGTGACCATGGCCTTCTTCCAGCTGGGACGGCGGCCGGCGGGCCGGGCGCCCATGCGCTTCATCTTGCCCTGCATATTCAGGGTGTTGACCTTGGCGACCTTCACACCGAAGATCTCCTCCACAGCCTTGGCGATCTCGATCTTGTTGGCGTTCTTGGCCACCTCGAAGGTGTAGCGCTTCATCTCGGTATCAGCCATGGACTGCTCGGTGATGATGGGGCGCTTGATGATGTCATAAGCGGTCATTACGCGAACACCTCCTCGATGATGGCCAGGGCGGCCTTATCGACCACCAGGCGCTTGGCGTTTACGATGTCGTACACGCTGAGGACCTTGGCGGTGGTGGTGACCACGCCGGGGATGTTCCGGGCGGACTTGACGACCACCTGATCGACCTCAGGAGTGATGACCACGGACTTGCCCGCCTCGATGGCGTTCAGGAAGTCGCGCATGGTCTTGGTCTTGATCTCATCCAGCTTCAGGCCGTCCACCACCAGGATGTCGCCGGAAGCGGCCTTGGCGGACAGAGCGGACTTGAGGGCCAGACGCTTGACCTTCTTGTTCAGAGTGTAGCTGTAATCCCGGGGCTTGGGGGCGAACACGATGCCGCCGTGAGTCCACTGGGGAGCGCGGGTGGAACCCTGGCGGGCGTGGCCGGTACCCTTCTGACGCCAGGGCTTCTTGCCGCCGCCGGAGACCTCGGCACGGGTCAGCGCGCTCTGGGTGCCCTGACGGCAGTTGGCCAGGTGGTTCTTGACCACCTCATGGACCACAGCCTGGTTGGGCTCGACGCCGAACACAGCCTCGGAGAGCTCGATCTCGCCGACCTGCTGGCCGGCCATGTTGAATACATTCGCTTTTGCCATGATTTACACTCTCCTTTCCTTACTTGTTGCGGGCGGAAGCCTTCTGCGGGTTGCGGCCGGAAGCCTTCTGCGGGTTGTTGGAGATGCCGGCGGCGCCCTTGGGCTCGACGTACTTCTTCACGCTGTTGTGCAGGAACACCACGCCACCCTTGGGGCCGGGGATGGCGCCGCGCACGGCGATGATGCCCAGCTCGGGATCGACCTGGACCACGTCCAGGTTCAGGACGGTGACCTGCTCGTTGCCCATCTGACCGGCGCCGTCACGGCCCTTGTAGATGTGGCCGGGGGTGGTGCCGGCGCCCAGGGAACCCTGATGACGGTGGACAGGGCCGCCGCCGTGGGTCATGCGCTTGATCGCAGCGCCGTGGCGCTTAACAACGCCCTGGAAGCCGTGGCCCTTGCTGATGCCGGTGACGTCCACGCGGTCGCCCGCAGCAAAGACGTCGGCCTTCAGCTCGTCGCCCACCTCGTACTTGGAGCAGTCCTCCAGAGCGAACTCCTTCAGGACCTTCTTGAACTCGGTCAGACCGGCCTTCTTCTGATGGCCGACCTCAGGCTTGGTGAGCTTGCGCTCGGGAACAGTCTCATAACCCAGCTGAATGGCCTCATAGCCATCCTTCTCGGCGGTCTTCTTCTGCACCACAGTGCAGGGGCCGGCCTCGATCACGGTCACGGGGACCACGCGGCCAGCTTCATCGAAGATCTGGGTCATGCCGATCTTTTTGCCGATGATCGCTTTCTCCATGTTGGATTTTCCTCCTATAAAGGTTATTGGTCGGGAGAGTTACCCATTGAGCTGGTATTGCTCTCGCGACTTGACCCGTCCGCCTCAAAATGCGGCGGACTGCGGTACAACAAGGTTGTTTGAGATCACTGTGTCACGCTGCAAAGCCTGAGCGGCTGCTCCCGGCTTTTCCGCGCTTCTCTTACAGCTTGATCTCGATCTCCACGCCGGCGGGAAGCTCCAGGCTCATCAGGGCCTCGACGGTCTTGGGGGAGGGCTTGACCACGTCGATCAGGCGCTTGTGAGTGCGGCGCTCAAACTGCTCACGGCTGTCCTTGTGCTTGTGGACGGCACGCAGGATGGTGACGACTTCCTTCTTGGTGGGCAGGGGAATGGGGCCGGAGACAGTGGCGCCGGTGCGCTTGGCGGTCTCCACGATCTTCTCAGCGGACTGGTCGATCAGCTGATGATCGTAAGCCTTCAGGCGGATGCGGATCATTTCTTTCTGAGCTGCCATGGGTTGTTTCCTCCTTAAATACATACGAAGTGAATTTCTTTGTCCTTCACGCTCCGTACGGTGAAGTTCCTGTCCACGTTCTCGTGCGTATCACTCCGTGGCATGAAAGAAACCGGCGCGACAAGCAGGCCGGTTCCACCCAACCACAGCGATATACGCCGTGCCCAGGTCCTTCAGCCGCCCGATTCTAGCTCGGACATACTCCGCGGAAGTTACCTCGTTTCCGAGCAATCTCCCGCATCATCGCAGTTGTCCCATACAGGGACTTTGGTATCATACATCAACACCCCCGTGTGTGTCAAGGGTGTTTTTAAATTTTTTCAGCGGAGCTCCGCCAATTTTCCCAGGTTTTCTGTCCGTTTTCTTTGGGCACCCTGCCAGGGCGGCATAGTTCAGCGCCGGACTGTCCCTCCCGTTGTCCGGTTTTGCTGTATTTTGCCTGGCACCCCGTAGGGGCGGGTCCCAGACCTGCCCGTCCTCCATGGACCATGACACCCGGAGGGCGCAACGACTCGGCGCGCCGCACCTTGCAGGGTTTCGCCCTGCGGGGCGAGTCCCTTTGCCCACGGCGGCAAAGGGACCAAAACGCCGCCGGGGGTATCCCGCGGTCGCCTCACGGCTCCAGCGGGGCCACCCCCGGACCCCCGTTTACGGGGGATACCCCTACGCCCTTCCGCAGAAGTTCCGGCGCACAAAATACGGTTCCGGAGTTTTATTTCTTCCGGGCCACCGGGCCCTGATGCGGTGCAAAATTTCGGCCTGTTCCATTTCACCGCCGCGCCTGGTTCCGACCATCCGTGGCAGAGGGTGCGGGACCGTGTCTGTGCCGGACGAAGCCGTTTCCATGAACCGGGACGGGCGGGTTAGGAGACCCGCCCCTACAAGGCAATTTCGGTCATGGGCGATACGATGGCCGCCGCAGCTTATGAAACCGATTCTGTATCGCCGTACGCTATGAAAGGGCCTGAAATCGCCGTAGGGACGGCCCCATGTGCCGCCCGCCGATTCTCCGCCAGGGAATGTTTCCCCACCGTCTCGTAGGGGAGGGGCTTGCCCCTCCCGCTGTCAGGTTCTGCTGTATTTCGCCTGACACCCCGTAGGGACGGGTCTCCTGACCCGCCCCTAGAAAGCTATGGTATCCGTACATGGCCGCTCAGCAGATCTCTATGATGCCGCTCCGCTCCAGAAGGAGCCCTCCATCCTCCCGGTACAGCCGAAGGGTATACGTCGCCCCCTCGTACCAGTCCCCAGGGTAGCCTCCCTCCGGTGGTTCCAGGGAAAACAGCCACACGCCGTCCTCCAGGCAGAGTCCCTCCTGGACGCGGCGGGTAAAATGCTCATCATCCCAAAATCTGGCGTCCATATCCAGTTCCGCCCGGACCGTCTCCTGCGGGACCCGGAGAAACAGGAGATTGCACCCGCTCATCCACGTTCTCCCGGGCTCCGGGACTCTGGCGACCGTACCATTCAACGGGACTGGGGCCGGTCCCTCGCCAAGCGAAATCACACTCACATCATGCCATCCAGGTCGCCGCAGTGTGACAGAATAAGCCCGACCCCCGGTCACGCCCACTACCAACGGCTCAAATACGCTGAGATAGGTCCCATCCCGGCTCTTTATATCCCCACCGCCGCCGAAGCTCCAGAAACCGATCTGGTACGCCACCTCGCTCCGGGGCAGCAGATACTGCCGCTCCAGCCGCCGGAACTCCATCTCCACTGTGGGCAGGGGACAGCCCGCCAGTCCCCACAGCCACCCTCCGGCCAGTACGATGATCACCAGATCGAGGGCCAGCTTCTTTCCCCTGCTGAGGTGAATTTTTCCTGCTGTCCAGGACTTCAGCCCGCTTTTTTCCCATTTGGCCCGCAGCTTCTCTATCATTCCATCACCACCCGTTCCAGGTCATCAACTGTCAGAGTAAAGCTGCCTTTTCCGAAGTGAAACTTCAGACAGATGGACTCGCCCTCTGTCCACTCCACATCTCCATAGGCCGTATAGGTGTCGTGAAACAGGCCCCACTCAGCCCTCTGGAGGCCGCATATCATCCGGTCGCTCATCGTCTCCGGATCTTGCTCCAGCAGTGCCCTGTCCATCCCATAGCTCCAGTCCCCCGGTCCGGTCATGGTAAGGGCAGACTGGAGGGCGCCCTCATCGATCCGCTCCCAGAACCGGGGGGTGGACACCCGAAAGGCCACCTGCACACGGTCCCTGCTCTCTCTCCAGTCCTGAGGGTAATCCAGACAGGCCGCCCCGACAATTTGGAAGGTATAGCCCCCCATCTGGATTTTCTCTCCCTCCGTCCGTCCGTACACGGTGCTTTCCCTGCCCCAGAGAGCATACCCGTACGACTGAAAGTGGTCGCTCAGAAAAAGATTGATCGCCATGAGAAGCACCACCAGGATGGCCGCACCCCACTTGCTGGCCCGCCATAAGTACCCCAGCCAGGGCTTGTGGAGTCTCGCCAGCGCCTTTCCGATCTCCGCCGGGTCCCCCATCTCTGAGGTGGCCCGCTCCCAGACCTCTTCCTCCGTCATGTCCGGGAAGATCCGCCGGAGGCCGGCCGCCTTGTCCTCCAGGTGGGCGGCCAATTCCTCCGATACCGCCCGCCGGTCAGGGCCAAAGCGGATACCCGCCGTGGCCTTGTCCAGCCACTGGTCACATGGGCTTACCCTGCCGTCCATGGTCCGCCTCCCTCCTCCGTGGTGGCCAGAGCGGCCCGCTCCAGTTCCTGGCCCTCTGCATCATAAAACACCGCCTCCATGGCGCAGTCCACCCCTCTCCGCTTCGGCTCACTCCAATAGAGATCCCACTCACCGGTGTCGCTCAGGATCAGGTCCTCCGGGGGCCCGCCTTCATCCGGCTCCTCCTCCACAGCGATATGGAACAGAACGGCCCCGTCCTGCAACAGTTCTCCCGCTGCGGAGTAGGTCTTTTCCCACTGCTGGGTCAGCGGCGGCAGATCCCCGGGCTGCTCCGGCTGGCTGCTGAAGCTCCAGCCAGAGGTCCCGTTCTTCTGATACCAGCAGCCCACTGTCAGTTCCAGCCCGGCGGCGGCTGTCCCCTCCGGCACATCCGCCGCCGCCACCCAGATTTCTCCCTGCGCCGTCCTCATCTCCGGCACGGGGACCAGTGTTGTCCCATTCGGATCCCGGGGCCAGTACTCCAGGCCGTCCCGCCCATCCTGCCACAGGATCACCTGATCCTGTCCGGCGGCCAGCACCCAGCGCCGGCCATCACACAGAAGCACACCCTGGATCTCCAGCGGGTCCGCCCAGTTAGCCTGGGCGACCCTACGGAATCTGCCACGCAGGGTCGGGGAGGAGAAGCCCAGCAGGCCCCAGATAAACACCACCAAGACACAGAGCAGGACCAGATTCAGAGCCAGCCTTATCCCCCAGCTCATCCGGCGCTTCTTCATGCCTCCGCCTCCTTTGTCATATCGATGTTCAGGGAGAAGCTCCGTCCCAGCAGCCGGTACTCCAGACGGATCCATTCCGCCTCTGGAGCAATACCCCTCACCTGCACGCGATAGCTTTGATGAAACGGCCCCCAGCCGTCCAGATAGGTATAAATATGCCTGCGAAAGGGTACCGCTTTTACGCTCCACTCATATTCACTGGCGTAATGGGACCCCAGATCGTCTGTGGCGGTGATATGCTCAAACTGACAGCTGCCCTTTTCCCAAAAGCGCAGACTATCTACCCGCAGACAGAGCTCCATGCTCCGTTCCCCATCTGGGCCGGACCAGAGGACTGTATGATCCAGGGACAGGGTGCACCCCTCCAGCTCCACGGTTTCTTCTTCCGCCGCCAGCAGGATGATCCCGTCCTGACTGTCTCTCCGGCTGCCCTCCCGGCCGTACCAGCCTCCCAGGGTGGAGCTTCCGCCTATCACATGGCTCCCCACCAGCACCAGTAGTACCAGCAGCGCTGCTGCCAGCGCAGCCTGGCTGGCCCGCCACAAGTACCCCAGCCAGGGCCTGTGGATCTTTGCCAACTCCTTTCCGATCTCCGCTGGGTCCCCCATCTCAGAGACGGCCCGCTCCCAGGCCTCCTTCTCCGTCATATCCGGGAAGATCCGCTGAAGGTCGGATGTCTTGTCCTCCAGGTGGGCAGCCAACTCTTCTGCCACCATCCAAAGCGGCATTCTGGGCAGTGCCCACCACAATGCCAGCGCCAGGAAAAAAATAATAAAATTCCGTACTGTCCTCTGACCCCGGCTCAGCCGGGGAAGCCTTCTGCTCCCAGCCATCCCGGTCAGGCCATCCCCAGGGCATTTGCTCCGCCGGACAGCACATCCTCCACCCCCTGGTGGAACCTGGCCCACTCCGTTTTCTTATCGGCCAGCAGTTCCCGCCCCTTCCGGGTCAGCTTATAATACTTCCGCATCCGTCCCGTAGGCGCCTGCTGCTCATAGGAAGATAGATACTTTCCCTTTTCCAGTGCGTGCAGGATCGGGTACAGCGTCCCCTCCTTCATCTGAAAGACGTCGTTGGAGCGCCGGGCCAGCTCCTCGATCATCTGATAGCCGTACAGATCGCCGTGCTCCAGCAGAGAGAGTACCAGCAGGGTGCTGCTGCCTGCCACCAGTCCTTTATCCAGCTTCATGGCTTTCCATCCTTTCCCGGGAAATCTCCCGTCCAGATCATACCTTGTTCTTCTAGGTATAGAATACCTTGCAGTTCTAGGTATTGTCAAGAATTTTTTGACTTTTCCCTGCAATCTTTGGCCTTCCATGCTTGTGGCTTTGTTTCGTACGCATTATAATAGGGGTATCTCCACAGGCGGCGCGCTTCTCCCCAGCCGCAGTCCCGTCTATACCCCGGAGGGCCACCCATCATCACAAGGAGGTTTTGGCTATGAAAAAGAAGATCATCACCGTCAGCCGCGAGTTCGGAAGCGGCGGACGCACCATCGGCAAGAGGGTCGCCCAGCAGCTGAACATCCCATACTACGACAAGGAGCTGGTCAAGCAGGTAGCGCTGGAGAGCGGCTTCGATCCCAAGTTCATTGAGGAGCAGGGGGAGTTCGCCCCCAGCAGGAACCGCTTCGCCTACGCCTTTCTGGGCCGCGGCGTCCCCGGGGCCATGGGCGGGATGTCCGCCTCTGACTTCCTGTGGACCATTCAGCACCGGGTGATCCGGGACCTGGCGGACAAGGGCCCCTGTGTCATTGTGGGCCGGTGCGCCGACTACATCCTGAAGGACCGGGACGACTGCCTCCATACCTTTATCCACGCCAGCATGGAGTTCCGGGCCGACCGCATCGTCCGCCTATACGGCGAGTCGGAGCAGTCCCCAGAGAAGCGCTTAACGGACAAGGACACCCGCCGCCGGGTGAATTACAAGCACTATACCGACCGGGAATGGGGCATGGCCCAGAACTACCACATAACCCTGGATTCCGGCCTGATCGGCATTGAGAAATGCGTGGACATCATCCTGGATCTGGTCCAGGACAAGACCGACGGCTGAGGACAGGCGCATCTGCACAGAGCGGCAGGGGAAGGGCAAGCCCTCTTGCCCTAGGACATCACGATATTTTCCACATTATTAGGAAAATCTGTGGAAAACGCAACGGTTTTCTCCTGTATTTCACTCTGATGCCCCATTTCAAACTGAAAAAAGGTGCAAAAAAGCTCTGCATCCTGTGCAAAACAGGACGCAGAGCTTTTCTCATTTCAGGATACCCTCAGGAAGCGCCGGGACTCAGCCCTTCTTCCGGGAGGCCAGCTTCATCCGCTCGCCGTGGTCCAGCACCCGCTTGCGCAGGCGCAGATTCTCCGGGGTGCACTCCAGCAGCTCGTCATCCGCCAGGAACTCCAGGCACTGCTCCAGGGAGAGGGTGCGGGGAGTGGTCAGGCGCAGGGCGTCGTCGGAGCCGGAGGCCCGCATATTGGTCAGCTGCTTCTTCTTGCACACGTTGACCGAGATGTCCTCCGCCTTGGGGGTCTCGCCCACGATCATACCCGCGTACACAGGGACGCCCGCGCCGATGAACAGGATCCCGCGCTCCTGGGCGTTAAACAGGCCGTAGGTCACCGCCTCGCCGGTCTCAAAGGCCACCAGGGAGCCGGTGCTCCGCCGCTGGATCTCGCCCTTCACAGGGGCGTACTTCTCAAAGACAGAGGCCATGATGCCCTCGCCCTTGGTATCGGTCAAAAACTCGTTGCGGTAGCCAAACAGGCCCCGGGAGGGGACCAGGAACTCCAGCTTGGTGCGGCTGCCCACCGGGTTCATGGACAGGAACTCGCCCTTGCGGGAGCCGATCTTCTCCATTACTGCGCCCACACAGTCGTTGGGCACATCGGCCACCAGGCGCTCCAGAGGCTCGCACTTAACGCCGTCGATCTCTTGATACAGCACACGGGGAGGGGAGACCTGGAACTCATAACCCTCCCGGCGCATGGTTTCCATCAGGATGGACAGGGACATTTCGCCACGGCCGGCCACATTGAAGGAGTCTGTGGAACTCTCCACCTCATTCACCCGCAGGGACACATCCTTCAGGGTCTCCCGGAACAGGCGGTCCCGCAGCTGGCGGCTGGTGACGAACTTGCCCTCCCGCCCGGCGAAGGGGGAGTCGTTGACCGAGAAGGTCATTTCGATGGTGGGGGCGGAGATCTTCACAAACTCGATGGGCTCCACGCAGTCAGGGACACAGATGGTGTCGCCGATAGTCACATCGCCGATGCCGCTCATGGCGATGATATTTCCGGCAGTGGCCTCTGCAACAGGGACCTTGGCCAGGCCGTCGAACTCATACAGAGCAGTGGCCTTGGCCTTCTTGGGGGCGGCGTCGGGGGCGTGGTAGTTACACACCGCGATCTCCTGGTTCTGCTTGACAGTACCCCGCTCGATGCGGCCGATGGCGATGCGGCCCACGAACTCGCTGTAATCGATGGAGGAGACCAGCATCTGGAAGGGAGCCTCCACATCGGCCTCCGGGCCGGGGATATACTCCAGAATGGTGTCGAACAGGGGCTTCAGGTCGCTGCCTGCCACATCGGGCTGGACAGAGGCGGTGCCCTGCCGTCCGGAGCAGAACAGCATGGGGGAGTCCAGCTGCTCGTCGGTGGCGTTCAGATCCATCAGAAGCTCCAGCACCTCGTCAATGACCTCATACACCCGCTGGTCGGGGCGGTCGATCTTGTTGACCACCACAATGACCCGGTGGCCCAGCTCCAGGGCCTTGGACAGGACGAAGCGGGTCTGAGGCATGGGGCCCTCGGCGGCGTCCACCAGCAGGATGACGCCGTTGACCATCTTCAGGATGCGCTCCACCTCACCGCCGAAATCGGCGTGGCCCGGAGTGTCCACAATATTGATCTTCACATCGCCGTACTGGATGGCGGTATTCTTGGCGGTGATGGTGATGCCACGCTCCCGCTCCAGATCGTTGGAGTCCATCACGCGGTCCACCACGGTCTGGTTCTCCCGGTACACGCCGGACTGCTTGAGCATCTCATCCACCAGAGTGGTCTTGCCATGATCGACGTGGGCGATAATGGCAATGTTTCTCAACTTCTCATTTCGCATATACAAAGCTCCTCCTACTATCTCCGGCAAGACCGCTGGGGTCCTGGGCATCTCAAACAAGGGACCTGTCTCTCATTCTGGCAGGTCTGGACGCAGTATTATACCGCTTTTGGGGAGAAAAATCAACGGTTCCTCAAAAAAACTCACACAAAATTGCATCTTCTCCCACCGGGGGAGTTCCGGCAAAAAGGCAGAGTGTACCCGTCCACCGGTGTGGAAAACTATGTGGATAATGTGCAAAACCGAAAAAATGTTCGACTTCTCTTGACAAATTCGAACATTTGTTGTATTATCCAAGTAGAACATAAGTTCTGTTTTGTGAGACTCAAACGGGACGCCGGACCTGAATCAGCTTCCCCTGCATCTCCCAGGGGATTGGAGGGACATTTTATGCAGACGCTTTATTACAGCACCTCGAATTGGATCCGCCACACAGATAACATCGTTGATTTGGAACAGTACCGCCGGAAGCTCTCAAAAGCCGAGGACAGCCAGACAGAGGAGACCTCTGAACAAACTCTTCTGCCCCAGTCCGCCGCTCCGCGGGTCCGCCGCAGCCGGCAGGCACGCCGGCACGCTCTGTTTTTGGACGCCTGTGCCAGCATGGGGATCCTGGTAATGACCCTCACCTTTGCCCTGCGGGCGCTGGTGGTCTGACCTGGCGGAAAATACAATTCTCCCGCATACTCCCCGCCGCACTGGACCAAATGGGGCTGTTAAAAACGCCGTAGGGGCGGCACTCTGTGGCCGCCCGTCCTCCGTTACGGGACGTTTCCCCGTTTATCCCGTAGGGGAGGGGCTTGCCCCTCCCGCTGGGTTTCGGAATTTCTTCGGTCAACGCTGGGGTGGCGGCGCGCCGGGTCGTCGCGCCCTACGGGCATCATGGTCTACGGAGGGAGGGCCAGGAGACCCGCCCGTCCCCCGCTGCGGGACATTTTCCCTGTCATCCCGTAGGGGAGGGGCTTACCCCTCCCGCCGGGTTTCGGAATTTTTTCGGTCAACGCTGGGGTGGCGGCGCGCCGGGTCGTCGCGCCCTACGGATGTCATGGTCCACGAAGGGTGGGCGGCCCTCTGTGGCTGCCCGTCCCCTGTTGTGGGACGTTTTCCCGTTCATCCCGTAGGGGAGGGGCTTACCCCTCCCGCCGGTTTTCGGAATTTCTTCGGTTAATGCTGGGGGTTCGCCCTTTGGGGCGGCGCGCCGGGTCGTCGTGCCCTACGGACGTCATGGTCCACGAAGGGCGGGCGGGTCAGGAGACCCTCCCCTACGGGGCAATTTCGGTCCTGGGCGATGCGATGGCCGCCGCAGCCATGAAACCGCGCCTGTCCCTTCACGGAACCAAATAGGGCTGCTAAAAACGCCGTAGGGGCGGCCCTCTGTGGCCGCCCGCCTTCCGTTGCGGGACGTTTTCCTGTTCATCCCGTAGGGGAGGGGCTTGCCCCTCCCGTCGGGTTTTGGAATTTTTCGGTCAACGTGGGGGAGTGCCCTATGGGACGGCGCGCCGGGTCGTCGCGCCCTACGGGCATCATGGTCCGCGAAGGGCGGGCGGGTCAGGAGACCCTCCCCTATAAGGCAATTTCGGTCCTGGGCGATATGGCAACCGCCGCAGCCATGAAACCGCACCTGTCCCTTCGGAACCAAATGGGGCTGTTAAAAACGCCGTAGGGGCGAGTCCCAGACTCGCCCGTCCCTCGTTGTGGGACGTTTCCCCATTCATCCCGTAGGGGAGGGGCTTGCCCCTCCCGCCGGTTTCGGAATTTCTTCGGTCAACGCTGGGGTTTCGCCCTTTGAGGCGGCGCGCCGGGTCGTCGCGCCCTACGAATGTCATGGTCCACGGAAAGCGGGCGGGTCAGGAGACCCGCCCCTACGGAATGGTGGGGAAAACATTCTGCGGCAGAGACCTGGCGGGCGGCCACAGAGGGCCGCCCCTACGGCGTTTCTGGCAAATCACAGCAGAACCAGACAACGGGAGGGGCGAGCCCCTCCCCTACGGAATGGTGGGGAAAACATTCTGCGGCGGAGACCTGGCGGGCGGCCACAGAGGGCCGCCCCTACGGCGTTTCTGGCAAATCACAGCAGAACCAGACAACGGGAGGGGCGAGCCCCTCCCCTACGGAATCGTGGGGGAAACATTCCGTGGCGGAGAACAGGAGGGCGGCTGTCCGCCGGTCCAGACCCACATATTTCCTTAGAGGACCGCAACTAAAAAACCGTCTGGAACAGTCCTTTGACTGCTCCAGACGGTTTTCTGCTTTCTCAAATGACGATCAATACGCCAGCTTCTCCTCCAGCCAGCTCTTCAGCTCGCTGATGGGAACGCGCACCTGCTCCATGGTGTCACGGTCCCGGATCGTGACGGCGTTGTCCGCGGGGGTCTTGTCGTCGCCCACAGTCTGGAAGTCCACGGTGATGCAATAGGGCGTGCCGATCTCATCCTCACGGCGGTAGCGCTTGCCGATGGAGCCGGCGTCGTCATAATCCACCATGAAGTACTTGGACAGCTCGGCCTGGATCTCCCGTCCCTTTTCGCCCAGCTTCTTGGACAGGGGCAGCACGGCGCACTTGAAGGGGGCCAGAGCGGGGTGGAGGCGCAGGACGGTGCGAACGTCGTTCTTCTCGGCGTCCACCACCTCCTCGTCGTAGGCGTCCACCAGGAAGGCCAGGGTAACACGGTCGGCGCCCAGAGAGGGCTCCACCACATAGGGGATGTAGTGCTCGCCGCTCTCCTGATCGAAGTAGGTCTGATCCTTGCCGGAGGTGTTCTGGTGGGCGGTCAGGTCGAAGTTGGTGCGGGAGGCCACGCCCCACAGCTCGCCCCAGCCGAAGGGGAACACGAACTCAAAGTCGGTGGTGGCGTTGGAGTAGTGGCTCAACTCCTCGGGGTCGTGATCCCGCAGGCGCAGGTTCTCGTCCCGGATGCCCAGGCCCAGCAGCCAGTCGTGGCAGAACTTTTTCCAATAGGCGAACCACTCCAGCTCGGTGCCCGGCTTGCAGAAGAACTCCAGCTCCATCTGCTCAAACTCACGGGTGCGGAAGGTGAAGTTGCCCGGGGTGATCTCGTTGCGGAAGGACTTGCCGATCTGGCATACGCCGAAGGGCAGCTTCCGGCGGGTGGTCCGCTGGACGTTCTGGAAGTTGACAAAAATGCCCTGGGCGGTCTCAGGACGGAGATAAACGGTATTCTTGGCGTCCTCGGTGACCCCCTGGAAGGTCTTGAACATCAGGTTGAACTGCCGGATGTCCGTCCAGTTGAACTCGCCGCAGGTGGGGCAGCAGATGTTGTGCTCCTCCACAAAGGCCTTCATCTCCGCCTGGCTCATGGCGTCCACACTGTGGCCCAGCTCAAAGCTGTTCTCCTGGCACCAGTCCTCAATGACCTTGTCGGCGCGAAAGCGCTCCTTGCACTCCTTACAGTCCATCAGAGGGTCGGAGAAGCCGCCCACATGGCCGGAGGCCACCCAAACCTGGGGATTCATCAGGATGGCGGCGTCCAGGCCCACGTTATAGGGGTTCTCCTGGACGAACTTCTTCCACCACGCCTTCTTCACGTTGTTTTTCAGCTCCACACCCAGAGGGCCGTAGTCCCAGGTGTTGGCCAGACCGCCGTAGATCTCAGAGCCGGAGAAGATAAATCCCCGTCCTTTACACAGAGCGACGATCTTTTCCATGGTCTTTTCGCTGTTTTTCATGATGCTTGCTCCTTTTTCTTTGATTTTTCGTTGAGAAGAAGCCGGTAGGGCGGGGGTTCTTCTCATGGCCCAGAGCAAACAAAAACGCCCTGAGCCGGCTGTATCGGCTCAGGGCGAACAAAGCTGTCCGTGGTTCCACCTGAATTCGTGTCTGGCTGACACGCACTTCGTTCCCGGTAACGGCGGGGGACCGGCGGGCCATTTCCTGCCCGCGCTCCAGAGGGCCTTCCCACTCCGCCCTCGAAGGATTCGCACCGGCCATCCTCTCTCTTGCGCCCCGGCGGGGGGTACTGTTCTCTGTCTCTGCTTTGAGTGACATTGTAATATACAAAACCCAGGTTGTCAAGGGCAGCTTTCTTGCCGCACGCCGGAATTTATCCACATTTTTTGCGAAAAATGTGGATAAATCATCGGAATTTTCTGCTCTCCGCCACCGCCAGCTCGTCACAGCGGTTGTTGTAGGGGTTGCTGGCGTGTCCCTTTACCCAGTGGAGGTTGACGGTGTGATATTCACACAGCTCCAGCAGCTGCTGCCACAGGTCGGGGTTCAGGGCGGGTTTCTTGTCTCCCTTGATCCAGCCTCTGGCCCGCCAGCCCTTAGCCCAGCCCTTTTCCAGGGCGTCGATGACATACTTGGAGTCGGAGTACAATTCCACCTGACAGGGCTCCTTCAAAGCCCGAAGGGCAGAGATCGCCCCGGTGAGCTCCATGCGGTTGTTCGTGGTCTGAGACTCTCCGCCGGACATCTCCTTCTTGTGGGGGCCGTACATCAGGATGGCGCCCCAGCCTCCGGGACCCGGATTGCCGGAGCAGGCCCCGTCGGTGTAGATCGTAACTGTTTTCATGACTGCCTCCTGATTGAAAAGCCTTCCCCCCTGTGGGGGGAAGGTGCCCCCGCAGGGGGCGGATAAGGGGGCCCTCTGTATCACTTCTCGATGAATTGTTGTGCATACCCCTTCAAACTGCTGTGCTATTTCCAGATTTGTGAAACGAATAACTTTGATCTGGTAGTTTTTTGTAAGAATACAGTTCTGATTCGATCATACTGCTGTTTTTCTTCTTCGTAATGTTGCGCGCCGTCAAGTTCCACAGCTAATTTTGCTTTTGCACAATAAAAGTCTAAAAAATACGGACCAAACGGAACCTGACAGCGAAATTGAATCGGGTATGACTTTAAAAAATCATACCACAGATGTCGCTCTTCCGGTGTCGCTTCTTTTCTAAGATGTTGGGCAAAGTTTTTTCGCTCTGGTTTCATATCTCTTCGCCCCCTCATCCGTCACGGCCTTTGGCCGTGCCACCTTCCCCCCTGTGGGGGGAAGGCTTTTTTGATCCCCAAGCCCACCCGCACAAAATCGGCGTCCGGTCATAACTGTCATGGATCACGGTGCCCGTGTTACTGTACCGGACGTAACAATACCCAGGAGTCGAACCCAGCGCATGGTCCCGCGCGTTACCATAACTGTGTGCCTATCTGCTCCGGCACAGGGAGCTTGACGCCCGCCTTCTGTGCTGCCAAAGCTTTTGGGTGGGGACATGGATCCCCGCCCCAAAGCGTTTTCTTCTCTCAGTGCTCCATCAGCTCTGTGGTCCAGTTGGTTTCCTGAATAACAGCGTCCAGCTCCCGCAGGCTTTTGGACTGCTGATCCACCTGCTTTTGCAGCTCCCGGACGTTGACAGCGCTGCGGATCCGGATCTCACCCACCGTCCGGCGGCTGACCAGGCTGCTGGCGCTGCTTAAAAAACCACGGAGGATCCCCAGTCGGCCGGTCATGCAGTCCCGGCGGGCCAGCAGGTCGGACAGCGGGACCCCGTCCACCAGGGTGGCGCTGTTGGTCCGGTTGATCCGGGCGATCAGAGCCTCCAGCTGGGCGTAATCCTCATCCAGCTCCCGGAGAAGCTCCATGGGGTCCTCCGCGGGCTCCTCCCCCTCCTGGACCTGCGCATTATTGTTCAATCGCTCCTCCAGCTGCCGGATACAGGTCTGAAGCTCAGCGCGCTGGGAGAGTGCGTTTGCCAATTTCATGGTTTTGTCCTTTCTGTTCTATGGCTGATCTCCGCCGGTCAAGGCTCCTCCGTGGAGACCTGCTCCGGCGCCTCCGATCCGTCTTGCCCGGAAGCCAGAGAGTTTTCCACAATTTTCTCTGAATTTGTGGATTCTTCCTCCTCCCGGTCGGCCAGTGCCAGGGAGATCACTCTGTCTCCATCCTCCTTGAAGCGCATGACAATGACGCCCTGGGTGGCCCGGCCGGCGGTGCGGATCGTGTCCACATGGGTGCGGATCAAGATGCCCGCCTGGGTGACCAGCAGCAGGTCCTCGCCGCCCTCCACCACCTTGATGCCCACCACTGGGCCGGTCTTTTCGGTGACCATATAGTTCTTGATGCCCAGGCCGCCCCGGTTTGTGATCCGGTATTCCTCCACGGGGGTGCGCTTGCCGTAGCCATTTTCTGTGATGGACAGCACGGTCCGGCCCTCGGCAGCCCGGCCGGCCCCCACCACATAGTCGCCCTCCCGCAGGCGGATCCCCCGGACGCCCACAGCGGTCCGGCCCATGGGCCGGACGTCCTGCTCATCAAAGCACACAGCCATTCCGTCGTGGGTGGCAATCAGGATCTTCTGGGCCCCGTCGGTCTCCAGAACGCAGACCAGCTCGTCGCCCTCGTCCAGGGTCAGGGCACGAATACCGCTGGCCCGGATGTTCTTCAGGGCGGAGACCGCCAGGCGCTTGACCGTGCCCTGACGGGTGACCATGAACAGATAGAGCTCTTCCTCCCCGGTCTCCCGGAAGTGGAGCATGGTCTGGACCCGCTCTCCCGGCTCCACCTGGAGGATATTCACCAGGTTGGTCCCCTTGGCGGTCTTTCCGCTCTCCGGGATCTGATAGCCCTTTTTCCGGTACACCTTACCAGTGTCGGTAAAGAACAGCAGGTAGTCATGGGTGGAGGCGGTGAACACATCCACCACGGTGTCCTCCTCCCGGGTGGTGATGCCCTTCTTGCCCATACCGCCCTTGGACTGGGCGGCGTACTCGCTCACCGGGGTGCGCTTGATGTAGCCGGCCTGAGTCAGGGTAAAGACGCACTGCTCCTCCTCAATGAGGTCCTCAATGTCGATCTCGTCCTCCACATCCTGGATCTCAGTGTACCGCTGGTCGCCGTACTTGTCCCGGATGGCGGTAAGTTCTTCCTTCAACACGCCCCGAAGCATCTCCTCGCTGGAGAGCAGCTGGTTGAAGTAGGCAATGCGCTCCTCCAACTCCTGATACTCCTTCTCCAGCTTCTCCCGGTCCAGGCCCTGGAGGGCCTTCAGGCGCATATCCAGAATGGCCTGGGCCTGGATCTCATCCAGGTCGAAGCGCTGGCACAGTCGCTGCCTGGCGTCGTCATAGCTGGTGCGGATGATATGGATGACCTCGTCGATGTTGTCCTGGGCCACCAACAGACCCTCCAGCAGGTGGGCCCGCTCCTGGGCCTTTTTCAGGTCGAACCGGGTGCGGCGGATGATGATCTGCTCCTGATAGGCGATGTACTCGTCCAGAATGTGCCGCAGGGAGAGGATCTTGGGCTGAAGCTTCCCGTTGACCTCCACCAGGGCCAGCATATTGATGGCAAAGGTGGTCTGGAGCTGAGTCTGGGCAAACAGGCGGTTGAGCACCACCTGGGGATTGGCGTCCCGCTTCAACTCAATGACGATGCGCATACCGTTCCGGTCGGTCTCGTCCCGGATGTCGGAGATGCCCTCCAGGCGCTTGTCCTCCACCTGGTCGGCCATATTCTTGATGAGCATCCGCTTATTCACCTGATAGGGGATCTCAGTGATGATGATGCGGGTGCGGTCCTTGCCGAACTCCTCAAACTCGTGGCGGGCCCGGACGGTGATCCGGCCCCGGCCGGTGGCGTAGGCCGCCCGGATGCCGCTGCGGCCCATGATGATACCCCGGGTGGGGAAGTCGGGGCCGTGGATGTGCTCCATCAGGTCGGGGAGGGTGGCCTCCGGATCGTCCAGAACACAGATCACGGCGTCGATGACCTCGGTGAGGTTGTGGGGCGGGATGTTGGTGGCCATACCCACAGCGATGCCGCTGGAGCCGTTGACCAGCAGGTTGGGGAACCGGGAGGGGAGCACCTTGGGCTCCTTCCGGGTCTCGTCAAAGTTGGGGTCCCAGTCCACGGTGTCCTTCTCAATGTCCCGCAGCATCTCATCGGAGAGCTTGGACAGCCGGGCCTCGGTGTAACGGTAGGCGGCGGGAGGATCGCCATCCACGGAGCCGAAGTTACCGTGGCCGTCCACCAGCATATACCGCATGGAGAAGTCCTGGGCCAGGCGGACCAGGGCGTCGTAAACAGACTGGTCTCCGTGGGGGTGGTAGCGGCCCAGCACATCGCCCACGCAGGTAGCCGACTTTTTAAAGGGCTTGTCTGAGGTCAAATTGTCCTCAGACATAGCGTAGAGGATGCGGCGGTGGACCGGCTTCAGGCCATCCCGCACGTCGGGCAGGGCCCGGCCCACAATGACGGACATGGCATATTCGATATAGGACTGTTCCATCTCCGGAACCAGAGGGGATATTTCGATCTTCTGGTTCGGGTAGCGGATCTCCTCAGGATCGTATTGGGGTTTTTTAGACATACGTGTTTTTCCTCCTTGTAGGGGCCGGTGTCCTCACCGGCCCGGAAAGGCATTGATCAGGCGGGCAGATGAGGACATCCGCCCCTACACATCAATACATCAATAATCCAGGTTGACGGCGTACTTGGCGTTCTTCTCGATGAACTCCTTCCGGGGTTCCACCTTCTCACCCATGAGGATGGTGAAGGTCTCGTCCGCCCGGACGGCGTCGTCCAGTTCGATGCGGCGCAGGGTTCGCTTTTCCGGGTCCATGGTGGTCTCCCACAGCTCGTGGGGGTTCATCTCGCCCAGGCCCTTGAAGCGGCTGATGTCGATCTTCACATTGGGATTGCCGCCGCGCATCTCGGCGGAGATGGCGTCCCGCTCCTCCTCGGAGAAGGCCAAGCGGGTGGTCTTGCCCCGGGTGAGCTTGAACAGGGGGGGCACGGCGGAGTACACATAGCCCTGCTCGATGAGGGGCCGCATGAAGCGGAAGAAGAAGGTGAGCAGCAGGGTACGGATATGGGCGCCGTCCACGTCGGCATCGGCCATGATAATGACCTTGTGATAGCGCAGCTTATTCAGGTCAAAGTCCTCTCCGATGCCCGCCCCCAGTGCGGTGATGACCGGGGTCAGCTTATCATTGCCGTACACCTTGTCCGCCCGGGCCTTTTCCACGTTGAGCATCTTGCCCCACAGGGGGAGGATGGCCTGGAAGCGGCTGTCCCGGCCCTGGGTGGCCGAGCCGCCGGCGGAGTCGCCCTCGACGATGTAGAGCTCGGTTAGCTCCGGGTTGGCCTCGTTGCAGTCCCGCAGCTTGTCGGGCATAGCGGCCCCGCCCAGGGCCGTCTTGCGGCGGATGGACTCCCGGGCCCGCTTTGCGGCCTCCCGGGCCCGGTTGGCGGTGAGGGCCTTGTCCAGAATGGCCCGGCCTACGGCGGGGTTTTCCTCCAGATAGATCTCCAGCTTTTCACTGACGATGTTGTTTACCAGGGTACGGATCGCGCTGTTGCCCAATTTGGCCTTGGTCTGGCCCTCGAACTGGGCGTCGGTAAGCTTGACGGAGATGACCGCGGTCAGGCCCTCCCGGCAGTCCTCACCGGACACCTTCTCGTCGTCCTTGAGCAGCTTGATCTTCCGGCCATAGGCGTTCAGGGCGTTGGTCAGAGCCCGTTTGAAGCCCTCCTCGTGCATACCGCCCTCCGGGGTGTGAACGTTGTTGGCAAAGGAGACCATAACTTCGCTGTACCCGTCGTTGTACTGCATCGCCACTTCTGCCATGCTGTCCTCCCGGGCCCCGGACATATAGATCACGTCGTTGTGCAGAGGATCCTTGCTCTTGTTGAGGAAGGTGACAAACTCTCGGATGCCCCCCTCATAGCACATATCGTCCTCCTGCTCCTGACCAGGGCGCAGGTCCACAGTCTGGATCCGCAGTCCGGCATTGAGGAATGCCTCCTCCCGCATCCTAGTATGGAGGGTCTCATAGTTGTACACCAGAGTATCAAACATCTCCGGGTCAGGCTTGAAGGTGACCGTGGTCCCGGTATGGTCGGTGCGGCCCACGATCTTCATTTCCTGGGTGATCTTGCCCCGGGAGAATTTCATCTCGTAGATCTGGCCGTTCTTATGGACCTGGACCTCCAGCCACTCGCTCAGGGCATTGACTACTGAAGCGCCCACGCCGTGCAGGCCGCCGGAGACCTTGTACCCGCCGCCGCCGAACTTGCCGCCAGCGTGGAGGATGGTGAACACCACCTCCAGGGCGGGCTTTCCGGTCTGGGGCTGGACGTCCACCGGGATACCGCGGCCGTTGTCGGTGACGGTGATGGTGTTGCCGGGGTTGATGGTCACCGTGATGTCGGTGCAGTGACCGGCCAGCGCCTCGTCAATGGAGTTGTCCACGATCTCGTACACCAGGTGGTGCAGGCCGGACTCCGAGGTAGAGCCGATATACATTCCCGGACGCTTCCGCACTGCCTCAAGCCCCTCCAGCACCTGGATCTCAGAGCCGCCGTATTCATGCTCCACCTGGGTGGAGTTCAGTTCCAGTTCTTCAGCCATAGTAACCTCCGTTTGGTCATGGGGGCCAGGAGCATCCGGATGCTCCGCTCCGGCCCCTCTTTCTGTCTTGTTTCAATGGGAACACCAATCAATCAGCTGTTCCCTGCGCGGCCCGCAGGCCGCATATCATTCAAACCGGTTCTCCTCCGCCCGTTTCAGCAGGGTCGCAGGGGAGAGCTGGGAAATATAGATCATGGGGGGACCAGCTTCGCCGCCCACCACCACAAAGGAGCGGGGCAGGTCGTCGCCCAGCCAGACCACTCTTCCGGCCTGCTCCGCACGCTCCAGATACTCCCGGGTCTTATAGGCCCAGCTGGCATTATCCAGGTCGAATACCCCCAGGATCTGACTGTAAGGCACCACTACCGACTGGCCTAGGTGCAGATACATGGATTCCGCCTCCTCTCCATTCTTTTTCCACATTCTCCCCGACAAATGTGGAAAAAACCGTGTCAAGGCCCATCCAGCACCCTGGGCTGCCAAATCCGCCGCCACAGCCGCCAGCCCAGCCAGCAGCCCAGCAGCAGGGCTGCCCCAGGCACTCCGGGAAAAATCAACAGCTGTGTCATCGGAGAGACCGTCTCCGACTCCCACAGGCTCCACCGCCCCACCCCCACCAGGACGGTAAGGAGGATCCCCAGGACAGGGGGGAGGGCGCGCCAGATCCGCCGCCGGGGCAGGCGGCAGCACAGGTACTCCAGCACCAGCCCCAGCAGCAGTGGGAGCAGGAAAAACATTCCGATCACAATGAGCATAAAAACTCCTTTTGACGGCGCGAGCCGTTCCATTTTTCCGCGGCGCCGGATGGTCTGTCCGGCGCTATACCAGGACGCCCCCGTGGATGTGGAAGGCCGCGCCCCCCTCCAGGCCCTCCAGCTTCTCCTCCTCACAGCAGGTGATGAAGATCTGGCCCCCCTGGATATGGTTGAGGACAAAGGCCTGCCGCCGGGCGTCCAGCTCTGAGAGCACATCGTCCAGCAGCAGCACGGGGTACTCCCCGGTCTCCTGAAAGAAAATGTCCCGCTGGGCCAGCTTGAGGGACAGGGCCGCGGTCCGGGTCTGCCCCTGGGAGCCGTATGTCTTGGCCGAGCGGCCGTCCAGCTCCACCAGCAGGTCGTCCTTGTGGGGGCCGGACAGGCACTGCCGGGCGTCCAGCTCCGCCTGACGGTGGCGCTCCTGGTGGTCCCGCAGCTGCTCCAGGATCTGCTGGGGCGCGGCCATGGGGTCGGACACCGAGGACACCGTCTGATAGGTCAGGGAGAGCGCCTCCCGCCCGCCGGAGAAGTCCCGGTGCACCGCCGGGGCCGCCTCCTGAAGCCGCCGGACAAAATACGCCCGGTAGCGGATCACCAGCGCCCCGGTCTGGGCCATGCGGACGTTAAAATCCTCCAGCGTCTCCAGCAGGGAGGGGTTCTCCGGCCAGTCCCGGAGGATGCGGGTCTTGTGCTCATACAGGCGGTTGTACTCCGCCAGCGCCTGGGCATACCGGGGGCGCAGCTGGCAGATGGCGCAGTCCAGAAAGCGCCGCCGGGCGGCGGCCCCCTCCCGGATGAGGAGCAGGTCCTCCGGACAGAAGAGCACTGTGTTCAAAATGCCGGACAGCTCCCCCGCGGTCTTCAGACGGACCCCATTGGAGGACAGCTGCCGCCGCCTGCCCCGGGCCAGCCGGGCCTCCAGCAGGAATTCCCGCCCGCGGCTCTCCACTGCGCCCCGGATCAGGGCGTCCTCTCCGTCCAGCCGGATCATCTCCCGGTCATACCTGGCCCGATGGGACCGGGCGGAGGAGAGGTAGGCGATGGCCTCCAAAAGATTGGTCTTTCCCTGGGCGTTCTCCCCATAGATCAGGTTCACCCTGGGATGGAACTCCGTTTGAAACCGGACATAGTTGCGGAACCGCTCCAGCTCCAGCGCCTTGACGATCACTGTACGGACAGCTCCAGCTCGCCGTCGATGACCGCCCGGTCACCGGGGCGCATTTTCTTGCCCCGCATGGTGCAGACCTCTCCGTTGACAAACACCCGGCCCTCCTGGATGATGAGCTTGGCGTCGCCGCCGGTCTCCACCGCCCCGGCGAATTTCAGCAGATCCTGAAGCTTGATGAACTCCGTGCGGATCTGAACGGTTGCTTTCTCCATAAAACTTTCTCACTTTCCAGTCTTGTTTCCAGCTGCTGTCCACACAGCAAGGACAGTGCATTTGGTGTGGACAGGCTTCTGCAAGCCGCCGTCAGTTTGCCTTCAGCCGGACTGGCAGAACCATATAGATGAACTTTTCCTCACCCTCGGCAGGCAGGATGACGCAGGGAGCTACGCCGGAGGAGAACTCCAGGCGCAAGCGGTCCGCCGGCGCCGCCTTCAGGGCGTCCATCAGGTATTTGTTGTTAAAGCCGATCTCCAGCTCCTGCCCGTCTCCGGTGATGGGGCACTGGTCGGCGGCGTCTCCGATCCCCGTTTTGGTGGTGATGGACACCAGACCGTCGCCGAACACACAGCGCAGGGGACTTTTCAGCTTTTCGCTGATGATCAGGGAGACGCGGTCGATAGAGGCCAGCAGGGTGCGGGCGTCACATTCCACATGGATGGGGTTGTTCCGGGGGATGGCGTTGCGGTAGGCCAAAAATTCGCCCTCCAGCCGGCGGCAGACCAGCACCGTGTCCCCGGTCTGGAACAAGATATGGCGGGCGCCCTGGTTGACCGTAACAGTTCCCTCTCCGGAGCAGATCTTTTCCACCTCGCCCAGGGCGGAGCCGGGCACCACGAAGGAGAAGGACTCCGCCCCTTCGATTTTTTCCACAGCCTCCCGGCGCAGGGCCAGGCGGTAGCCGTCTACGGATACCAAGGTCAGGCCGGTCTGGTCCACCTCAAAGAGGGAGCCGGTGTGGATGGGGCGGCTCTCATTGTCACTGACCGCGAACAGGGTCTGGGAGATCATGGAACGCAGCGTGCTCTGTTCCATCGTAAGGGAGTTTTGCTGATCCACTGTGGGCAGCTCGGGAAATTCCTCCGGATCTGTCCCCAGGATGTTGAATTCAGACAGGCCGCATTTGATGTTCACCATATAGTTATTTGCGGTAAATACCACCACATCGTCCGGCATTTTTCGGATGATCTCGCCGAACAGGCGGGCGGAGAGTACCAGAGAGCCGGGCTCCTGGATCTCTGCGGGTACGGTGGCCTGGATCCCGGTCTCCAGATTGTAGCCGGTGAGACGGAGGCGGGTATCCGCCTCGATCAGGATGCCCTCCATGGCAGGAATGGAGCTTTTGACCGCTACCGCCCGGGAGGCGGTTGCCACCGCCGAGGACAGGAGCGCCTTTTCACAGGAAAATTTCATGGTTGTGTCTCCTTGCGTTCCTCCCGCGCTCTCTGAAAGAGAGGAGAGGATATATTTTTCGTAACAGTAGCCCGTAGGGGGAAAAAATGTGGAAAAACGCCGCAAGCCTTAGAGGCTCTAAGAAAAATGCGTCCACAGGGGGTGTGGAGGATTTTTGGCCGCTTTCCACAGGCAGGGGGTGGAAAACAAGTTATCCACATTATGCAACGAGTTATCCACATTTAAGTGTGGATAACAATGGGTCAAAAGAAGCAGGCCGGAAAAGCCCGCTGGGGGCGTCTGGCCTGGATCTTTTGAGGAGGGACGGCAAAAGCCGCGCTCCGGTCATTCATATCGGATGTTGATGTTGGAGGTGATGTCCTTGATGATCTCCGCCTTTTCCGGGTCCACCTTGATGAGGTCCTCAATGCGCTCGATGGAGTGGAGAACAGTAGTGTGGTCCCGGTTGTCGAATTCCTTGCCGATCTCCTTCAGGGAGAGGTTGGTCATGCGGCGGATCTGGTACATGGCGATCTGCCGGGCCAGAGAGATGTCCTTAGCACGGCCCTGGCCCCGGAGGGTGGCTGGCTCGATGTTGTAGAATTTGCAGACCTCGTCGATGATGACGTCGGCGGTGGGGACGATGTCGGATTTTTCCTTGAACATATCCTTGACTGCCCGGACCACCGTTTCCTTGTCCACGGAGTCCCCCATCAGCTGCTGATAGGCCATGATCTTGTTGACGGTGCCCTCGATCTGCCGCACATTGGCGGTGATGTTTTCGGCGATGAGCTGGAGCAGGAAGTCAGGTAGCTCCACCCCCATGCGGATGGCCTTATTTTTGATGATGGCCATGCGGGTCTCATAGTCCGGGGGCTGGATGTCGGCCAACAGGCCCCACTCGAACCGGGTTTTCAGGCGGTCCTCCAGGCGGAGCATCTCCTTGGGCGGCCGGTCGGAGGTGAATACGATCTGCTTTTTCAGCTCATACAGGGTATTGAAGGTGTGGAACATCTCCTCCTGAGTGGAGTCCCGGCCGGCGATGAACTGCACGTCGTCCATGAGGAACACGTCGGCGCCCCGGTATTTTTCCCGGAATTCGGCGTTGCGGCCCTCTCGAATGGCCTGGATCAGCTCATTGGTGAAGGTGTCCCCCTTGATGTAGACAACCTTGTAATCCGGGTGGTTTTTATGGATGGTGTGGGCGATGGCGTACAGAAGGTGGGTCTTGCCCAGGCCGGATTCGCCATAGATGAACAGGGGATTGTAGCTCTGCCCCGGGTTGTCGGCCACCGCACGGGCGGCGGCGTGGGCGAATTTGTTGGAGGAACCCACCACAAAGCGCTCGAAGGTGTACTCCTCGGTGCCGGGGAAGAAGTCATTTTTCTCCGGCTCCTGCTGGTACTGGTCCAGCTCCCCCTCGGTGAGGACGGTTACGTCCATGTCACAGGAAAATAACTCCCGCAGGGCGGCCTGGATCTTGGAGACATAGCGGGTGGCGATGATGTCCCGCTTGAAGCGGGTGGGGGAGTAGAGGACAAAGCGGTCATCCTCCAGCGCCACGGCGGTGGCGTCGTCAAACCAGGTATTGATGGTGGTGGCGGTCATGTCGGGCTGCATCAGGCTGATCACCTTGGCCCATACATCTGCGGCAGGATTCATGGGAAGGAAAACCTCCTTGAATGAAGTGGCGGAAAAACAGGAGCGCGCGGAGTCCGGCCGCGCGAGGTATAAAACAAAAGAAAGGCCCCCGCGCCAGATCCGGGCAGGGGACCCGTCAGACGATGGAACGGCCCCGCGGCCCGGAGATGGGGCGGCGGAGCGGGAAAAAGCAGATTTCTTCCCCCGCTATTATACCAAAAAAGCGCCTTGGCCGCAAGGATTTCCCGGGTATTTTTTATTTTATAGGTATGAAAAATTGTGCCTCCTGACACAGGGGGCGGCTGTGGTGTGGAAAAACGGGCGGTTCCTATGGGGAAAATGGGGCGGCGGCCACAAGATGTTGGATTTTTCTGAAAAATATAGAAACTTTGTGGAGAAAATAAAAAAAGTAGTTGACAGAGGGAAAATACATCCGCTATAATGGATGTCGCTGTTCCAGGAGAAAAGGGGTTTTTGTACCCTTTTGCGGAACGGCCGGAGAAAGTCCGAACGACCAAGTGAACCGCAGCCGGAGACGGCTGTTGTTGGGCCGGTCCGCCGGCTTGAGATCAAATGAGGAGGTGTCCCCCATGCTTCGTACCTATCAGCCCAAGAAGCGCCAGCGTTCCAAGGAACACGGTTTCCGCAAGCGTATGGCCACCCGCAATGGCCGCAAGGTGCTGGCCCGCCGCCGCGCCAAGGGCCGCGCTCGTCTGACCCACTGATCCGTGGACAGGACGGGTCCTGTCCTGCCGCGGGCCTCATCCTGCTGAGCCCGAAGCCGGACGCGACAGGATCATTCCATGAGATACGACAAAAGGACACTCAAGACATAGCGCGTAGTTAGGGGCGTGGGAATGATTCCCCCGCCCCTGCGGTGCATACAGAGAAGCGCGGAGGCGAGCGGAACAGCACGGATGGACCGGAGCGAGGACGCGCACCCAGTATCCCAAGAAGATACGGTGCAAGTCCGAGACGGAGGGAAGCCGTGCGTTGTGCAGCCGCCGCAGCGTGACAGAGAGAAGCACGGAGCGCCCGGGAGCAGGCGCACAGCGAACCGCAGAGACGAAAAAAACAGGCTGGGCGCGGCCCAGCGGCATTTTTCGCGGCGCGGTGAGCAGTGAGCCGTCGCGGAGGGTGCGTAGCGTGACAGGAAGAAGCGCGGAGCGCCAAGCGTGCCCCGTTCCCTCTGTGCGCCTCTCTTTTGCCGTATCTTCAAATAAGTCGGAGGAAATTTTATGAAGCATACCGTTGCGCTGAAACAGAATCACGAGTTCCGCCGGCTTTACAGCAAGGGCAAAAGCGCCGTCTCCCCCTATTTTGCCGTCTACTGCCGCAAGACCAAGCGGCCCATCAGCCGGCTAGGCATCACCACCGGTCTGAAGCTGGGCAACGCGGTGAAGCGCAACCGCGCCCGCCGCCGCATCCGGGAGCTCTACCGCACCAATGAGAACCGGCTCCTGCCGGGCTATGACATTGTGGTGGTGGCCAGGACCCGGGTGATCTATGGCAGCTATGGCGAGCTGGAACGCAGCTTTTTGCAGCTAATGCGGAAGCTGGGGATCTGCCCGCCCCGGGGGAGCGCGGGATGAAGGCCCTGCTGCTCTGGATGATCCGTTTTTATCGACGCGAGATCTCGCCTCTGCGCCCGCCCTGCTGCCGCTTCATCCCCACCTGCTCCCAGTACGCGCTGGAGGCGGTGGAGAAGTACGGCGCCTGGAGGGGGGGCTGGCTGGCTCTGCGCCGCGTTCTGCGGTGCAACCCCTTCCACCGGCAGAAATCCATCCAGTACGACCCCGTACCGTGATGGAGGTCCGGAACCAATTCAACAATGTGGAGGTACCATTGTGGGTATTTTTCTAATGCCTTTTGCCCTGCTTTTGAAGTTCTTCTATGACTTCTTCCAAAGCTACGGCATCGCCCTGATTTTATTTGCCCTCATCATCAAGCTGGTGCTGTTCCCCTTCAGCCTGAAGGGAAAGAGAAGCATGATCCAGATGAATCTGCTCTCCGGAAAAATGCAGCAGCTGCAAAAGCAGTACGGCAAGGACCGGGAGCGCTATAATCTGGAGATCCAGAAGCTCTATGAGAAGGAAAAGGTCAACCCCATGAGCGGCTGTCTCTGGTCCTTCATTCCCATCCTGTTCCTGATGGTGCTGTACGGGATCATCCGTGAGCCCCTGACCTACTTTATGGGGCTGTCCATCGAGCAGATCCAGCTCATCGCTCAGGAACTGGATTGGCAGACCGTGGCTGTGAGCAGCGGCTGGGTCACCCCGGCGGCGATGGAGAAGCTGGTCCAGCAGGTGGCCGATGGAAAGCTCACCTCTGTGTTCCAGAACGGCGCCTATAACCAGATGTACCTGGCGTCCATGATCAACCCGGACAACCTGGCTGCCCTCCAGGCCCTGCTGGGCGATGCCGGCTCCAAGCTGTTCGTGATGGACTTCTCCTTCCTGGGCATCAACCTGGCCAATATCCCCAAGTGGAATTTCTGGACCGCCGGCTTTGGCTGGGATTCCATTGGCCTGTTCCTGCTGCCCCTGGTGTCGGTGGGCATCTCCCTGCTGTCCATGCAGGTCAGCCTCAAGACCAACCAGATGAACAACCAGTCCCAGGATGAGACCATGGCCAAGACCAACCGCACCATGATGATCATGATGCCGCTGATGTCCCTGTGGATCGGCTTTACCGTCCCCGCCGGCCTGTCTGTGTACTGGATCGCCCAGTATATCTTCACCATCTTCCAGGAGATCATCTGCGGCAAGCTGCTGAAGAAGGACTATGAGGCCGCCCGGGCCGCCGCCGCAGAGCGGGAGCGCCAGGAGAAGGAAGAGGAGAAGCGCCGCAAGGAGGAGGCACGGCTGGAGCGCCAGCGCCGCCTTGAGGAGGAGAAGAATAACCGGGGCAAGAAGAAGCACGTCAAGAAGGACGAGCCCACTGAGCCCGGCGTCAACAAGGATGACAGCCGCGTTGGCATCCGCGCCTATGCCCGGGGCCGCGCCTATATCCCCGACCGCTTCGGCGGCGTCACTGAGTACCGGGATGTGAGCGACCTGATCCAGGCTGAGATAGACGCGGAGCAGCAGAAGAAGGGGAAGAAGAACAAAAAGACCGCCCCCACTCAGGAGGAGAAGAAGGAAGAGACCGTCCAGAAGCAGCCTGAGACAGAGACCATCCCTGCCCAGGAGGTGGTCCCCGCGGAGGAGCCTGCCCCTGTTCAGCAGCCCACGGAGACCGAGGAGATCGAGGTAGAGGTGGAGCAGATCGAGGTGGAGCTCCCTGAGGAAGAGGACGACAAAAAGGAAGGTGTCTGAGGATGAGAAAGTGGATCGAGACCACCGGCCGCTCTGAGGAGGACGCCATCGCCGCCGCCCTGTTCCAGCTGGGTCTGGACCGGGATGACGTCTCGGTGGAGGTGCTGGAGCGGGCCAAATCCGGTTTTCTGGGCTTCGGCGGGAACCCCGCCAAGGTCCGTGTGAGCTATGAGGTCCCCGACGGGGACGCCCCCGCCGCCCCGGAGCAGCCTGAGCCCGCCCCCCAGACAGAGCCAGCTCCGAAGGCACAGCCCGAGCCCCAGGCGGAGCCTGCCGGCGGACAGCTGGAGCCCGGTGATGAGCTGCTCATTGGCCGGGACGAGGAGCAGTCCGCTCCCGTTCAGGAGGAGAAGGCTCAGGACGGCCTGGAGCCCGCCGGGGCGGATGACCCCAAGGCGGCCTGTATCCGGGAGTTCCTCACCGGACTGATGGAGCACCTCCATGTGCAGGCCGTGCCGGAGATCTATGTCAATGAGCGGGGCTATCAGGTGGTGCTCCAAGGCCGCGGCCTGGGCGCCATCATCGGCCGCCGGGGCGAGACCCTGGACGCCATCCAGCAGCTGACCAACTATTCGGTGAACCGCGGCCAGTCCAAGCGGGTGCGGATCCATGTGGACGCCGAGGGCTACCGGGCTAAGCGGGAGGAGTCCCTCCAGCGCCTGGCGGTCAAGGTGGCCGGGAAGGTGGTCAAGTACCGGAAGAATATGACGCTGGAGCCCATGAACGCCTATGAGCGCCATGTGATCCACGCCGCCCTTCAGGACTACCCCAATGTGACCACCTACTCCACCGGAGTAGAGCCCAACCGCCGCACTGTAGTGGCCTACGCCCCCGGACAGAAATAAGGATTCAGCCCTGACGCGGCGGGAAGATGAGACGATCCTCCCGCCGCGTTTTTATTTCAATTCACCCAGGAGGGAATACCATGACACCGCTCTATGATGCGATCCGGGCCTTTTCGGCCCAACATCCCGTCCGGCTCCATATCCCGGGCCACAAGGGAAAGCCCCTGCCCATCCCGGAGCTGGCGGGGGCGGCCGCCCTGGATGTGACCGAGCTGGGTCCCACCGGGGACCTGTTCCACGGCGGGGAGCCCTTCGACTCCGCCCAGCGTCTGTGGGCGGAGGACTTCTCTATGGACTGCTGCCAATTTCTCACCGGCGGCTCCACGCTGGGGCTCCATACCGCTCTGGCTCTCTGCTGCCGTCCAGGGGACCGGGTGCTCATTGACCGGGGCTGCCACCGGGCGGTGTATAATGCCCTGGCCCTGCTGGATCTGGACCCGGTCTACCTCCCCCGGCCCTGGTGGGCGGAGAAGCGGCTGACGTCCACAATTTCCCCGGAATATGTGGAAAAAGCCCTGGCAGAGCACCCGGAAATCAAAACGGTTTGTATTACATCTCCGAGTTATTGCGGATTGTTGTGTGACGTACAGAGGATTTCCAACATTGTACACCGAAACGGGGGAAAACTCATCGTGGATGGGGCCCATGGGGCCCACCTGCCCTTCCTGGGGGTGGACGCCTTCGCCGGGGCGGACCTGGTGATCTGCTCCGCCCACAAGACCCTCCCCGCTCTGGGGCAGTCCTCCCTGCTGTTTGCCAACGGCTTTGAGCCGGAACAGGTGCGCCGGATGACCTCAGTGTATGGCAGCTCGAGCCCGTCCTATCCCATGATGATCTCTATGGACGGGGCCCGGGCCTGGATGGAGGGGGAGGGAAAGGTACTCTACCGCCGGACGGCGGAGCGGACCGCCGCCCTGCGGGAGCGGTTTCCCAGCCTCCGGGAGGGGGCGCTGGATCCCACCCGGCTGACACTGAACGCGGTGGACGGTCCCGCCCTGGCCCGGGCGCTGGAGGCCCGGGGCCTGTGGCCTGAGATGGAGGACGGCGGCCATGTGGTGCTCATCCTCACGGGGATGGACAGCGAGGAGGACCTGGACCGGCTGGAGCGCGCGCTGGAGGAGGTCCCGGAGCTCCTTGGCGTCTGCCCGCCCATTCCGGCGCCCCCTCTGCCGGAGCGGGTCCTGTCCCCCCGAGAGGCGATGTTCGCCCAGACGGAGCAACTGTCCCTGGAGGACTGCGCCGGGCGGGTGTCCGCCGTCCAGCTGGCCCCCTATCCCCCCGGGGTGCCGGTGGTGGCCCCCGGAGAACGGATCACGGAAAAAGAACTGGCCTATTTGCGGGAAATAGGATATAATAACCACGAAGTGTCTGTGATACTTTGAAACACCCTTTCAGGGGAGAAGCGAGGAATGTTATGGAACTGTCGGCCCTGGCGGGCAACGCCCATGTGAAGGCGGTCCTCTCCCAGCAGGAGGGGGGCCGGGGCCTGTCCCACGCCTATATCCTCTCCGGCCCGGCGGGGTCCGGGCGGCATACCCTGGCCCGGCTGCTGTGCGGGGCCATGCTGTGCGCCGCCTCCGGCGGGGAGCGGCCCTGCGGCCGCTGCGCCCCCTGCCGGAAGGTATTCTCCGGCGTCCACCCGGACGTGGCGGTCATCTCCGGACCCGGGGAGGGAAAGCCCATCACAGTGGACCAGGTGCGGGCTCTGCGTTCGGACGCCTATATCCGTCCCAATGAGGGGGAGCGTAAGATCTATCTGCTGGAGCAGGCGGACCGGATGAACCAGAGTGCTCAGAACGCCATGCTCAAGCTGCTGGAGGAGGGGCCGGCCTATGCGGTCTTTCTTCTGCTGGCGGAAAACGGCGGCGGGCTGCTCCAGACGGTGCGCTCCCGGTGTGAGGAGCTGGCGCTGGTCCCCGTGCCTCCGGCGGAGGCGGAACGCTGGCTGGCCGCCCGGTTCCCGGAGCGGGATCCGGCGGACGTCCGGCGGGCGGCTCTGGAGTGTCAGGGCCTGCTGGGCCGGGGCGTGGAGCTGCTGGAGGGGAGCGGCGAGGCGGCGGAGACCCGCCGCCGTCAGGCAGAGCAGCTGGTCACGGCCCTGGAGGGGCGGGACGAGCTGGCATTGCTGGAGGCGTCCATGCTGCTGGAGAAGATCCCTAAGGAGGAACTTCCCCGCCTGTTGGATCAGGTGACGGCCGCCCTGGGCGCCCGCCTGCCCCGGTCGGAGGACCCACGCCGCCTGCTGAGGGCGGCGGAGCTGGTGCAAAAGCTGCGTGGCGCGGCGGAGCTCAACGCCAACCCGGGCCAGCTGTCCGGCTGGCTGTGCGCGGCGATGTTTATCAAGCATTAAGACCGTAAGGGGCCGGGCCGGTCCCTTACGGATGGATCATCAGGAGGAATTATGGTCGAGATCATCAGCGTCCGCTTCAAAGAAGGCGGAAAGCAGTATTATTTCAACCCCAATGGAGAGCGCTTCCGCCTGGGGGAGGGGGTCATTGTGGAGACCGCCCGGGGCGTGGAGTTTGGCGAGTGTACCCAGGAGAACACGGCGGTGGATGAGATGGAGCTCACCGCTCCCCTGCGCCCGGTGCTCCGCCGGGCCACCCAGGAGGACCAGCTGACCCGGGAAAAAAATAAGGAGAAGGAGGCCCGGGCCTTCCAGATCTGTCAGGAGAAGATCGCGGAGCACGGTCTGGAGATGAAGCTGGTGGAGGCGGAGTACAGCTTCGAGGGAAATAAGGTGCTCTTTTTCTTCACTGCCGAGGGCCGGGTGGACTTCCGCGCCCTGGTGAAGGACCTGGCCAGCGCCATCCACGCCCGCATCGAGCTGCGGCAGATCGGCGTCCGGGACGAGGCCAAGATGCTGGGCGGCCTGGGTATCTGTGGGCGGCCCTTCTGCTGCTCCCAGTTCCTGGACGAGTTTCAGCCGGTGTCCATCAAAATGGCCAAGACTCAGAACCTGTCCCTCAACCCCACCAAGATCTCCGGTACCTGTGGGCGACTCATGTGCTGCCTGAAGTATGAGCAGGACGCCTATGAGGATCTGGTGAAGCACTCCCCCAAGCAGGAGTCCTTCGTAGAGACTCCGGACGGGGCGGGAACGGTGTCCTCGGTGAATCTGCTGCGGCAGACGGTGCAGGTGCGGCTGGAGTCTGCCCCGGAGACCCCCAAGTGCTACCACAACTGTGAACTGTGCGTTATCCGCAATGGCAAGGGCAAGCGGCCAGAGGGCTATGTGGAGCCCCCCCTGGAGGAGCTGGCCAAGCTGAGAAAGCCGGAGGAGCCGGAGGAGGTCCCTGATCTGAAGGGGGCGGCCTCCCCGCTGGCAGCCGCACTGGAGGCGGTGTTCAACGGCGAGACGCCTCAGTATGAGGGCGTGGGGGCGGAGCATCCCTCCGGCGGAAACAGCCGGGGTCGGGACCGCCGCCGTTCCAACCGGAGCCGCCGGAGCGGCGGGCGTCCCCAGGAGGGGGAGCGGCCGGCCCGGGAGGGTGGCCAGCCCAAGGAGAAGCAGCAGCCATTCAGAGGCGAACAGCGGAAGCCCCGGCCGGAGCAGCAGCCCAGGGGCGGTGAGAGCCGGGAAAAGGCCTGCGGAAAGCCCGCGCCGGAGACAGGAGAGAAGCGCAGCCGTCCCCGCCGGCGCCGTCCCAGAAGCGGAGGGGGCGGAAAGCCGCAGACGGGTTCCACCACGGGACAGGATTGACTGGACAGGGCCCCGGGGCGTACGGCCTCGGGGCTCTTTGCTTCGATTTGAAGGAGAGAGGAGCGGTTTTCTTTGGATGGTTTTTTCAATGCCATGTCTGCCTCCCTGGTCCTGCTGATGCTTATGTCAGTGGGATATTTTATGGGGGCGCGGGGCTGGATGAACGCCTCAGAGAAGAAGTTTATCAGTAAGTACATTGTCAATATCGCGGTCCCCTGCAACTGTCTGACCGGACTGCTGAACAATCTGGACCATGACAGCCTGCTGGAGGCGGGCATCATGGTGGCTGCCGCCCTGCTGGGGGTCCTGATGACCCTGTTTCTCTCCCTGGCGCTGGCGACCCTGCTCCGGCTGCCCCGGGAGCGGTGGGGGGTCTTTGTGGCTATGACCGCGTTTTCCAACACTCTGTTTATCGGCCTGCCCGTCTCCACCCAGCTGTTCGGGGACGCCTGTGTTCCCTATGTGATGCTCTATTATCTGGCGAATACAGTCTTCGTTCAGTCTGTGGGCTTTTTGCTTATCGAGCGGGCGGGAACAAAGGGTCGGGGGAGCGTGACCCTCTCCTCCTTTTTGAAGGGTGTCTTTGCCAAGCCGCCTATTCTGACCGTCTTTTTCAGCCTGCTCCTGCTGACTTTGGATGTGGGCCTGCCCGCCCCGATCATGAAATGGGCAGGATACATCAGCGGATCCGTCTCTCCACTGGCGCTGATCTACTGCGGCTATATCATCTATGAGCTGGGGCTGAAAAACCTGCGCCTGATGCGGGGCCTGCCCACCATGATCGTGGTGCGGCTGGGGGTGGCTCCGGTGGTCTGCTGGCTGTTCTGCCATCTGTTTGGGATGAGCGGCCTGCCCATGGACGTGTTCATTGTGGAGAGCGCCCTGCCGGTGGTCAGCCAGGTCACTGTGATGGCGGGGGCCTATGGGGCCGATGAAAAATACGCGGCGACCGGGGCCGCCCTGTCTACCCTGTGCAGTTTCATCAGCATCCCGATCCTGATGCTGGTCCTGGGATAATCGTCCACAGTTCAATCGGCCGGTGTGTACATACAGCCCGCCGAAGAAGCCGTTTTGGCCCATCCGGCGGGCTGTTATGGCAGTTCGGTCCCGCATACGGAAAAATTGATCCACAAAAAAGAGCTGACCTGTGGAAAAGACCACGGGTCAACTCAGCTTGTCAAAAAAGCCCTCCTGCAAGGAGTTCCGTCGCCCGAAGGCGACGGAATAAAATTGGATCTTGTCATTTCCGGGGGCGTGTACCTCGGAAATGACACTTCTCGCGAAAGCTTCGCCGACAATTTCGGAAGAAATCGAGGCGAAGCTTTCGTGCAATCCCCCTCGAAAAAGTGGCTATGCCACTTTTTCGACAGTCTCAGCTGACCTGTGGAAAAGTCCACGGATCAGCTCATATTTCATGTCAAAGGGGGTGGTCAGTTGCCCAGCAGGCCCAGCTCATACTTCCAGTTCAGAACCCGGGTGACCGCCTGGTCGATCTGGCTCTCCGCGATGACGCCGCTCTGAACGGCGTGAATGACCTGGGGGATCTGGGTCTGGAAATCGGTGGTGACCACCATGTCATTTCCAGCCTGGATGGCCAGCACCGCGGCGGAGCCGTTCTGAGCGTACTCCATCACCGCATCCATGGCCAAGTCGTCCGTCAGAACGACCCCATCGAAGCCCAGCGCCTCCCGGAGGATCTGGTGGACTGTGGGGGAGAGGGAGGCGGGAAGGCTCTCATCCATGCTGGCGGCGATATTGTGGCTGACCAGGACCGCATCCGCCCCGGCCTGGATGCCCGCCTGGAAGGGGAGAAAGTCGGCGGTCTGGAAGGTCTCGTAAGGGCGCTGGTCCAGGGCGATCCCTGTATGGGTGTCCACATTGTTCCCATACCCCGGGAAATGCTTCAGAACGGAACCGATATGCTCCTCCTCCATGACGCCCACCACCTGGGCCACATAGCCGGCGGTGGCCTGCGCGTCCTGCCCGAAGGATCGGGCATAGATGAAATCCGCGGGATCAGTGGAGACGTCTGCGACCGGGGCGAAGTTGGCATTGACCCCCAGGTCCAGAAGGGTCATGCTTTTCTGGCGGGCGTCCTGAAGGATCAGGTCCATCCCACCCTGGGCGAACAGGGTCTGGGGAGCGGGCTCCCGCTGGGGAAAGAGGTCTGGATTGCTGCTGGCCCGCACCACCGTGCCGCCCTCCTCATCGGTCCCGATCAGCAGGGGGATGCCAGAGGCGTCCTGATAGCTTTGGATGTCATCCCGCACCTGCTGGGCTGTCTTGTCCTTGAAATCCCGGCCGAACAGCAGATAGCCCCCCAGCTTATACTGGGCGGCCAGCTCGGCCCCGCCGGTCTCAGGGCAGCGGACAAAAAACATCTGCCCGACCTTTTCCTCCAGGGTCATGGCGGACAACAGCTCCTGAATGATCTGCTCCTGGTTTTGGGGGCCCAGAGAGGACTCGGAGGCCTGCTGACTGGCGGAAGAGTGCTCCACGGGGTCCGGATCGGTCTCCGGAGCGGCTTGAGAGGAATCGCTCTCCTCACTGTGGGAGGAGGAGACGGTGGGGGAGGGCGCCGGGGTGTCAGAGGATGCGGAGAGGTCCGAGCCGGAACGATCAGAGGGCACAGGGGCGGCACAGCCGGTAAGCATCAAACAGAGCACAGCGATCAAAAGCTTTTTCATGGTTTCCTCCCGGAAAAACAGCGTGGAGAAAGAAGTCTCCACGCCAAAAGTTTAATTTGATCTCTTATAGTTTATGCAGTATATCACTTTGCGGCTTCTATGTCAAATTTTTTGCGGATTTTATCGGATTTTAAAGATTTTTTCTCGAAATAGCGTACAAAAGAGGAGACGGGGAGACGAAAGGGCCTGGGAAAGCCGCGTCATTTTGGTTTTATGATGGCCCTCAGAATACAGAGCCCCATGGCCAATACAGGGAACAGGATCCGAAATGCCAGATCCATTCCAAAATCGATATTTGCGTCCAGGAGCAATCCAATAAACCATGATGACAGTGTCGCGGCAGCGGCAGGCAGATATACAGCCCATTTTCCCTTGAGGTTGGGGAGGAGGAGTATCAAAACTATGAGGACGGTCGAAAACAGTAAAATTATGAAAATAAAGGGGTCCATCTGTACTGCCTCCCTGGATCGGTGTTGATCGGTCTGTCTGCCTCCATTATTATATCAGCTCACAGGGTCAAATACAAGAACAGGCACAGCAGGTTTCCCTGCTGTGCCTGTTTTTGGTTGCATGACAGCCGTATTTCGGCGAGGATCTGCATGGCTGACCAGGAAAGATTTACGCCTCGTCAGAAGTCTCTTCGCGGCGGGTGACGTTCAAGCTTAACTCATCCAGCTGCTTGTCGTCCACGAAGTCGGGGCAGCTGGTCATAGGCTCAGAGGCGTTCTGCACCTTGGGGAAGGCGATGACGTCCCGGATGGACTCTGCGCCGGCCATGAGCATACACAGCCGGTCCAGACCATAGGCCAGGCCGCCGTGGGGAGGCGCGCCGAACTTGAAGGCGTTGATCAGGTGGCCGAAGCGCTCCTGGGCGTCCTCATCGGTGAAGCCCAGGGCCCGGAACATGGCCTCCTGGGTCTCGGGGACGGAGATCCGGATGGAGCCGCCGCCCAGCTCGGTGCCGTTGAGTACGATGTCATAGGCCTTGGCCCGGCAGTTCTTCTTGTCGGTCTCCAGCTTGTCCAGATCCTCGTCCATGGGGGCGGTGAAGGGGTGGTGCATAGCTACATAGCGGTTCTCCTCCTCGGAGAACTCGAACATGGGGAACTCGGTGACCCACAGGAACTTGAAGTCCCTGGGATCCAGGATGCCCAGCTGCTTGGCGCACTCGCACCGCAGAGCGCCCAGGGCGGCAAAGACCACTTCGTCCTTGGCGTCGCCCACGATGAGCACCAGATCGCCGTCCTTGGCGTTGGCCCGCTCCAGAATGGCGCGGTTTTCCTCCTCGGTGAGGAACTTCTGATAGGAGGAGGTCACCTGGCCGTCATGGAGGCGGGTCCAGGCCAGGCCCTTGGCCTTATAGGTCTTGACGAAGTCGGCCAGCTTGTCGATCTTCTTCCGGGGGAAGTCAGCGGCGTGGCCGTCCACGTTGATGAGCCGCACAGAGCCGCCCTCGGCCACGGGGCCGGAGAACACGCCGAAGCCGCAGTCCTTCACGATGTCGCTGATGTCCTTGATCTCAAAGCCGAAGCGCAGGTCGGGCTTGTCGGAGCCGAAGCGGTCCATGGCCTCCCGCCAGGGCATCCGCAGGAAGGGGGTCTGCACGTCCACGTCCAGCACCTCCTTGAACACCCGCTTCAGGAAGCCCTCCTGGATCTCCATCACGTCATCCTCGTTGACAAAGGACATCTCCAGGTCGATCTGGGTGAACTCAGGCTGACGGTCCGCGCGTAAATCCTCGTCCCGGAAGCAGCGGGCGATCTGCATATAGCGGTCAAAGCCGGACAGCATCAGCAGCTGCTTGTACTGCTGGGGGGACTGGGGCAGGGCATAGAACTTGCCCGGATGGACCCGGGAGGGGACCAGATAGTCCCGGGCGCCCTCGGGGGTGGACTTGGTCAGCATGGGGGTTTCGATTTCCAAAAAGCCCTGCTCGTCAAAGTAGTCCCGGGCCACCTTGGTCACCTTGTGGCGGGTGGCGATGGTGTGCTGCATATCCGGGCGGCGCAGGTCCAGATAGCGGTACTTCAGGCGGAGCATATCGTTGGCCTTGGAGTTCTCCACGATCTCAAAGGGAGGGGTCTCGGCCTTGGCCAGCAGCCGCAGCTCGCTGACATAGACCTCGATGTCGCCGGTGGTGATCTTGTTGGTCTTGCTCTCGCGCTCCCGCACCAGGCCGGTGGCGGCTACGACATACTCAGAGCGCAGGGCGGAGGCCTTTTCAAAGATCTCTTTTGCGGTGCTGTCATCGAAGGACAACTGCACCAGGCCGGTGCGGTCCCGCAGGTCCACAAAGATCAGGCCGCCCAGGTCCCGCTGACGCTGGACCCAGCCGCACAGGGAGACGGTCTTGCCCGCGTCGCTCAGACGCAGGTCGCCGCAGTAGTTGGTGCGGCGGAAATTCTTCAGATTGTCCATAAAATCAACTCCATTTTGTATTAGTAAGTGAGAAAATAGTGAATTATTTTAGAAAATACTAAGGATCGCCCGCTGCTCCATGTTGCTGGATAAAGTCTGCCAGGGTCTCGTTCAGCCCCTGGGCAGAGACGGAAAAGGCCAGGGTACGGCTGTGCGCGGGGGAGATCCATACCTTGCCCGGGGAGTCGGCGTGTACCAGCACCAGTTCATCCCCCAGGGCAAAGGATGCTGTGGCGGTGACGTCATCGGCGGAGCGGGACGAGGAGGGAGGCAGGAGATTTTGCAGACTGGCGCAGTAGGTGGTGTCCTCCAGCAGCGCCAGCAGGGCCTCATAGTTCTCCTGGCCGGGGATCAGGTTATCCAGCATCCAGATCTGCTGGCGGGCTCGTCCGGCAGTGACATGGCCTTCGATCGCGTAGCAGGATGCGCCAGTAATTTTGTCCCGGTCCATACCTGTGGCATCCCAGAAGGTTTGGGGACGGGTGTACCACAGGCCGCCAGCCACCAGCAGAGCGGTGAGGATGCACGCCCCAATGGCAATTTTTTTCTTCACTCAAATTCCTCCCGTTCCAGCCGCCGAGCCGGGTTTTCGGCGATATACCCGGCGGCCTTGTCGAAGTCCTGTTGATTGCGGAGGATGTGCTCGTAGTAGCCGCGCTGCCAGATGGCGCGTTTGGGTACGTTTGAGATCCTATTTATTTTACGGGACGAGAAGGATTTTAGCTGCCGCACCAGTTCCGGAATTGCCGTAGGGGCGGGTCCCAGACCCGCCCGTCCCTCCAGGATCAGGATCCCGTGGATATGGTCAGGCATAATAATAAATGGGCCAAGAGAAAGACCGGAATTGTGGTTGGGGAGATCATTCCACGTCTGCATCACAATTTCACCAAATAGTGACAATTCTACCCGGGCGGGTCTGGGATCCGCCCCTACGGAGTGAGACGTTGGAGGAATGATGTTTCCCAAAATGGCTGATCTATGTGCTGTACAGATGGTCACAAAATAGGCCCCGCTTTGGAAATAGTCGTAATTTTGCAGGCGGATGGTTTTCCGGCGGGGGAGGGGAGGCATTTCCATAGCTAAGACCTCCAGAAGAAGAAACAGAACAGGGTGTGCCGCCCCTACGACGTAACGGTTCCAGTTCCGCCGTATTCCAAAGTTAGCCGTTGGATGGCCGCCTCAAATCCGGCGGGATCGGTGGGCCAGTAGCCTAAGTAGTGACCGCCCAGCCAGTTTACCCAAAGAGTATCCCCGTCCCACAACAGAGTGGTTCGACAGTTGCTGGTGGAAGAACAGCCCTCCTGGAAGTAATCGATTTTCACCTGGACTGGCTCCTGGGGCTGGCAGAGGATGGGCAGGAGGGAGAGGGGATCGGCCAGGAACCGGACGCGCTCCATCTCACGGTGGAGATCATAAAAGGCATCCAGGACGTCTTGGTCAATACCAAAGCTGAGAGAAGCGGTAAACTTTGTTTCGGCCCGAATTTCTGTGACTTCTCCTGGGGACCTTACCATCCGTTGGGGAAGGATCCACTGGAATGGTCGGGGAAAGAAGATCCATACCAGTAGGAGAATGAGGAGTACCAGAAGAATGCGTCGAATTGTTTTTTTCATGGTCCGGTCCCTTGCTCCACTCGCCGACCGGGATTGCTTTGAATATACCCGGCGGCCTCGTTGAAGTCCTGCTGACTGCGGAGGATGTGCTCGTAGTAGCCGCGCTGCCAGATGGCGCGTTTGGGTACGTT
>ERZ827194.142-NODE-142-length-76453-cov-12.7593_pt1 | contig 76453 bp, 65 predicted proteins | sample MGYA00519777_ERZ827194 | MGnify/ENA primary metagenome ERZ827194 (study PRJEB31778, sample SAMEA3449277) | human gut metagenome | biome: human gut; feature: human-associated habitat; material: faeces | place: United Kingdom | collected 2010/2012 ...
AGTTCTCGGAAACCTGCCATAGTGATATGGTAAGGCGCCGGGTTCTTACCCTACTGATGGTCAGCCTTGCCCCGATTCCGCTTTCCACTTTTGGAAACAGAGAACAGAGCAATATCGGACAGAATTATCTGCGTTCGCTGTTTGCAATCGGATTCCAGGGATTCCTGATTATGATCTGCGTGGGCATTTATGCGGTGCTGATTCAGTCTATCGCATTCAGTGATGACATCATCGGTTCTATCTGGGGTGTTATGGGCTACACCGTCCTTTTGTGCTTCACCCTGTTTAAGACTGGTTCGCTTGCGAAGGGTGTATTCAGCGCTCACTAAGGGAAGGAGGAAATTGTTTGGCAGCGTATATTCCCGTACCTCGTGACCTGACGAGGGTAAAAACAAAAGTGTTCTTCAATCTGACGAAACGGCAGTTACTTTGCTTTGGTGCGGCGGCGCTCATCGGAGTGCCGATTTTCTTTCTGGTCAAAGCAACCGGAAATGTGAGCCTTGCAGCACTGTCCATGATGATCGTCATGTTACCGTTGTTCTTTCTGGCAATGTATGAAAAGGATAGTCAGCCGTTGGAAGTGGTTGTAGAACACTTCATTCAGACCAAATTCGTTCGTCCCAAGGTTCGCCCTTATCAGACGGACAACTATTATGACGCTTTGATGCGTCAGTACAAACTGGAAAAGGAGGTTGAACGAATTGTTTTTCAAAAAGAAGCCACAGGCAAGAAACATCAAAATGCCTGCAAATCTGAATCGGAAGCAGCAGCGAGAAATTAAAGCTGTTGTGGAACGGGCAAAGAAGGACAACGGTATTCCGCAGACTGCACAGCAGTCCATTCCCTTTCAGAGAATGTTCCCGGATGGCATCTGCCGTGTCACTGACAGTTATTACACCAAGACCATTCAGTTTCAGGACATCAACTATCAGCTGGCACAGCAGGAAGATAAGACTGCCATCTTCGATGAGTGGTGCAGTTTCCTGAATTTCTTTGACAGCTCCATTCACTTTGAGCTTTCCTTTATGAACCTGAGTACCGATGCTGAAAGCTTTGAAAAGAGTATCCGTATCCCGTTCAAGAAGGACAGCTTCAATCCCGTCCGTGCCGAGTATAGCCAGATGCTGAAAAAGCAGTTGGCGCAGGGCAACAACGGCTTGACCAAAACCAAGTACCTGACATTCGGCATTGAAGCCGAATCCATGCGGCAGGCAAAGCCGAGACTCAACCATATCGAAAACGATCTGCTCAATAACTTTCGGCGTTTGGGTGTCATTGCCACTACCATGAACGGCAAAGAGCGGCTGCATCTGATGCACTCTATGTTCCACATGGGTGATAATGATAAGTTCTTCTTCGATTGGAAGTATCTTGTGGAATCCGGGCTGTCCGTAAAGGACTTCATTGCTCCGACGGCGTTTGCCTTTAAGACCAACCGCACCTTCCAGATGGGCAGTATCTTCGGTTCGATGTCTTATCTGGCAATTACGGCATCAGACCTGTCTGATCGTATGCTGGCGGATTTTCTGGATATGGAATCCACGCAGATCGTGACCATGCACATCCAGTCGGTTGACCAGACTGCGGCGATTAAGACCATCAAGAGAATCATCACCGAGCTTGACCGTTCCAAAATCGAGGAACAGAAAAAGGCTGTGCGTTCTGGCTATGACATGGACATTATCCCATCTGACCTTGCTACCTATGGTAAAGATGCGAAGTCACTTCTGAAAGAATTGCAGAGCCAGAATGAGCGAATGTTCATGGTGACATTTCTGGTGCTGAACACCGGGCGCACCGAGCAGGAACTGGAGAACAATGTGTTCCAGGCACAGAGCATCGCCCAGAAGCATAACTGCAATCTGCGTCGTTTGGATTTTCAGCAGGAATCCGGACTGATGAGCAGCCTGCCTTTGGCACAAAACCTGATTGAGATTCGTCGTGGCCTGACTACCAGTTCCACGGCTATTTTTGTGCCTTTCACCACGCAGGAGCTGTTCCAGAATGGTGGAGAAACGCTCTATTACGGGCTGAATGCTCTGTCGAACAACCTTATCATGGTGGACAGAAAGAAGCTCAAGAACCCCAACGGACTGATTCTGGGTACTCCCGGTTCCGGTAAATCCTTTTCCGCAAAGCGTGAAATCACCAATGCGTTCCTGGTTACGGATGACGATATTATCATCTGCGACCCCGAAGCGGAATATGCGGCTCTGGTTCACAAGTTCAATGGTCAGGTGGTAAAAATCAGCTCCTCCAGTACCAACTATATCAACCCTATGGACATCAACCTGAACTACTCTGAGGATGACAACCCGGTAGCACTGAAAGCTGATTTTATCCTGTCCCTCTGTGAGTTGATTATGGGCAGTAAGGATGGCTTGCAGCCTATCGAAAAGACGGTTATCGACCGTTGTGTGCATCAGATTTACCAGAGATATTTCGACAATCCTGCCCCTGAGAATATGCCGATCCTTGAGGATTTGTATGATGCCCTTCTGAAACAGGACGAAAAGGAAGCCCACCATGTAGCGACCGCCTTGGAAATCTATGTTAAGGGTTCTCTGAAACTGTTTAACAACAGAACCAATGTGGATATTCAGAATCGTCTGGTGTGCTTCGACATTAAGGAGCTGGGCAATCAGCTGAAAAAAATCGGTATGCTGATCGTTCAGGATCAGGTCTGGGGGCGTGTAACTGCCAACCGTTCTGCCGGTAAATCGACCAGATATTATATTGACGAGTTCCATCTGCTTCTGAAGGAAGAACAGACGGCAACCTATTCCGTAGAAATCTGGAAGCGATTCCGTAAATGGGGCGGCTTGCCGACCGGTATTACTCAGAATGTCAAAGACCTGCTTCGTTCCCCGGAGATTGCCAACATCCTCGAAAACTCTGATTTCATCTATATGCTGAATCAGGCAAGCGATGACCGAAGTATTCTGGCACAGCGGTTGAACATTTCGCCGCATCAGCTGTCCTATGTAACCAACTCCGGTGAGGGCGAAGGACTTCTGTTCTATGGCAATGTGATTCTGCCGTTCATTGACCGATTCCCGACAGATCTGGAACTGTATCGCATTATGACCACGAAGTTAAACGAGGTGGCACAGGAAAAGGAGGCGTAATGTATGGCGAAAAGACCTACACGACTCCGTTTTACCGAAGATGACCTTGCAGATTCTCATGTGAAGAAAGCTGCCGACCGTGCAGATAAGGCGGTTGATAGGGCTGAAAAAGCGGCAGACAAATTGGCTTCTAAAAAGGCAAAGCCGAAGCTAAAGCTGGAAACAGATGCAGCCGGTTCCCGTAAAGCAAAGCTCCGTTTTGAAAAAGCGGAGTTTACGGAAATCGAGCGCCCATCTGTGGCAAAGCACATGGCAAGCCGTGGTGCCGCAGTCACGCTCACATCCAAAGCACATCGGGCGGTGTCAGAATATGAGGATGATAATATCGGCGTTCAGGCTGTGCAGGAAACGACCAAGGCTGTTGAATCCACTGTCTATACCGTCGATCATGCCGTTTACAGTCACAAGCTGAAAGCCTACGACAAGGCGGAAAAGCTGGTTGAGAAGTCAGATAAAGCAAATGTAAATGCCCTGTATGAGAAGTTCAAAAAGGACAACCCCGATGCCGGTTCCAATCCCTTTTCCCGTTGGCAACAGAAAAGGGCAATCAAGAAAGAATATGCTGCCGCCAAAGCCGGTAAGAATACCGCTTCGACAACGGCTTCTGCATCTAAGGGTGCAGGCAAGGCAACGGGCAAAGCAGCTCAGGGAGCCAAGAACATCACAGAAAGAGTAACGGAGTTCTGCACCACACACTCTAAAACGATTCTGTTTGTTTTGATTGCCGGACTGCTTTTTATGATACTCTCAGGGATGTTCTCGTCTTGTTCGGCTATGTTCCAAGGCGGCACACAGATCATTCTGGGAACTTCTTTTACTGCAAAAGAGGAAGATATTATTGGTGCGGACAATGATTACAAGGCTTTGGAAGCTGCGCTCCGCAATAAAATCAATAATATCGAGCGTACTCATAGCGGATATGACGAGTACCGGTATGACCTTGATGAAATCAACCACAATCCTTATGAGCTGGCGGCGTATTTGACGGTGAAGTTTGAGGATTACACCAGAGATGAGGTGCAGGCTACCCTGCAATGGCTATTTGAGCAACAATATGAGCTGACCCTGACGGAAGTAGTAGAGATTCGTACACGAACAACATCTTCTACTGATCCCGAAACGGGAGAGACAACAACAGAGGAAGAAGATTACGAATATTATATTCTGAATGTGAAGCTCAGAAATAAGGGCTTGAACAGTGTGATTTCAAATTCCGGCTTGTCGGAAGATGATATGGAGCGATATAGAATTTTGCTTCAGACAAGGGGCAACAGACCGGATATTTTCGGAAATGACATTTACGCCACCCCTGGCGGCGAGTACACCGATTATGATATTCCGGGCGAAGCGCTGACAGACACAAGATTTGCCAATATGATTCGGGAAGCTGAAAAATATCTGGGATACCCGTATGTGTGGGGCGGCAGCAGCCCGTCTACCTCCTTTGACTGCTCCGGATTTGTTTCCTATGTAATCAATCACTGCGGAAACGGTTGGAGTGTTGGTCGTTTGACCGCAAACGGTTTGATGGGCGTATGCGACATTATCCCGAAAAGCTCTGCCAAACCGGGAGATTTGATTTTCTTCCAAGGCACTTATGATACCTCCGGTGCATCACACGTTGGTATCTATGTTGGCAATGGTATGATGATCCACTGCGGAAACCCCATTTCCTACGCTTCTATCGAATCGAATTACTGGCAACAGCATTTTTACTGCTTCGGCAGAATCAGAAACTAAAGGAGGGATGGCGATTGAGTGCCAAGTTAGACAGAATAGGTGCAGACCTTGAAAAAGCCCGTAAGAAACGGGCAGAATGGGATGCTAAGGTGAAAGACCTGGAACGCAGATACCGTGAGGAGGAAAATTCCGAAATCCATGAGATGGTTCATGCTGCGAACCTGAATCCCGAACAGCTTTCCGAGCTGCTCCGTATGTTTGCTGCGGATATGGCTCCGAAGCCTGATACGATCAATACTATGAATGAGGAGGAAACGCAGAATGAGATTTAAGAAAATTGGAGCCGCATTGCTGGCGTGTGCAATGTGTTTTGGCGTGTTTTCTACAACGGCATTTGCCTATGTAGATGAAAGCGTAGCGACTGAAGAACCTGCGGTCGAAGAAAAAGTTCCCGAAACAGAGCCGGAGGAGCCGATGCTACCGCTTACTCCCGACGGCAATCTGACTTTGGTTGATGACGCTGGCTCGCCTACGAAAAGCGGAAAGCAGTTCATTACCGCTGTAACCAAAAACGGAAACTACTTCTATATCATCATTGACCGTGATGATAAGGGCGAGGAAACCGTGCATTTTCTGAATCAGGTGGATGAAGCCGACCTGCTCAAGCTGATGGACGAGGAAGAAGTTGCAGAGTTCACCAAGCCGGTTGAGGAAACAAAGCCGGAAGTAGTTGAAACAGTTCCTGAAATTACAGAACCGACACCGGAGGAAAAGCCGAAATCCACAAATATGCTCCCGGCGATTCTTACTCTGATTGTGCTTGCCTGTGGTGGTGGATTCTTCGTATTTAAGAAAGTCCAGGAAAAGAAGAAGGCACAGGAAGCGGCAAAGCCTGACCCAGATGCTGATTATGTGGACGATGACGAGGACTATGGGTACGATCCGGAGTTTGAGGACGACGATGAAGATAGCTCCGTCGATGAAGATGATAATGAACCTGTGTAAACAGGATAGGCTTGATGCCTGGGGCAGCCTTCGGGTTGCCTTTACATAGTTTCCGCTTTCAAAAAATAAAAAAATTTGCGTTTTTGAAAGTGACATCTTGCATATACTATTAGCAGACAGTATAATAAGTACAGCGAAGCGGTTTCGAGAAATGAAAAAACTTCAATTTTTGAAAGCGGGTGACTATATGAAAACAATCACGAGAGCAAAATATCTCGATAGAATCATTGAACTGAATGGCACTCCTGACATCAAGATCATTACAGGTATTCGTCGATCTGGTAAGTCCAAATTGATGCAGGCGTATATTGCGTATCTGAAAAGCAATTTTGAAAACATCAATATTATCTTCATCGACTTCATGGATTTGGCGTATGAAGAAATCAAGGAATACCATGCCTTACACGCCTATGTGGAAGAACATTATCAGGAAGGCAAAACGAACTACCTGTTTGTAGACGAGGTTCAGATGTGTCCCAAGTTTGAGCTGGCAATCAACAGCCTGTACTCTAAGGGAAAATACGACATCTATGTAACAGGCTCTAATGCTTTCCTGTTGAGTGCAGATCTGGCAACTCTGTTTACCGGACGCTATATTGAAATTCATGTGTTTCCTTTCAGCTTCCAGGAATATTGCCAGTATTATGATGATATTAGTGACAAAGATAAGCTCTTTGATGAGTACGCTATCAAGGGCGGTTTAGCAGGTTCCTATGCTTATAGAACCGAAAAAGACAGAACAAACTATATCAAAGAGGTCTACGAAACGATTGTTACAAGGGATTTGGTACAGAAATATACTCTCCCGGACACTTTGGTTTTACAACGTCTGAGCGAGTTCCTTATGGATAATATCAGCAACCTGACTTCTCCGAATAAGGTCAGTCAGCTACTGACAGCAAATGAGACTCCAACCAATCATGTAACCGTCGGCAAGTACATTAAGTATTTGTGCAATGCTTTTGTATTTTATGATATTAAGAGATATGACATCCGAGGTAAGAAATACCTTGAAAGCTCTGAAAAGTTCTATTTGTGTGACAGCGGTATTCGATATGCAATACTGGGAAGCAGAAATATAGACTATGGCAGAGTATATGAAAACGTTGTTTGTATCGAGCTTCTTCGCCGTGGATATGATGTCTATGTCGGCAAGCTCTATCAAAAGGAAATCGACTTTGTTGCTCAGAGAGGTAGCGAAAAGATTTATATTCAGGTCAGCGACAACATTTCCGGGCAGGAAACATTTGAGAGAGAATGCTCTCCTCTGCTTCAGATTCGAGATGCTTATCCGAAAATGATTATTGCCAGAACCAAACATCCCCAATATAGCTATGAAGGAATCGAAATTCACGATATAGCCGATTGGTTGCTACAAGAATAAGCAAGGTGAAATATCTCCGTCATTCTCTTTTGAAATGATGGAGATATTTTTATTATGACGGAGATTGTAGAACAGAAAATTGTATCAGGTTGCAAAAATCCTTTCCGAACTTTTTACATAGCAGTCATGCACTACGGTGTGTGGCTGCTTATTTTTTTGTGAAAGGAGCAGATGCAAATGAAATTAGTTTTGGCTGAAAAGCCTTCGGTTGCACAGAGTATTGCCAAAGTGTTAGGTGCTGCCAAGCGTGAGGATGGCTACTTAGAGGGAAACGGATATGTGGTCAGCTGGTGTGTAGGGCATTTGGTGGAGCTGGCACAGCCGGAAGTCTATGATGCGAAGTACAGCAAATGGGCTTATGCAGACCTTCCTATCTTCCCGATGGACTGGCAGTATGAGGTTTCTGCCGGTACGAAAAAACAGTTTGGGATTCTGAAAAAGCTCATGGCCAGAGAAGATGTTGCGAGTCTTGTGTGTGCAACAGATGCCGGTCGTGAGGGCGAGCTGATCTTTCGGTTGGTGTACCACAAAGCCGGGTGCAGAAAGCCGTTTGAGCGGCTTTGGATTTCCTCGATGGAAGATGTAGCAATCAAGGAGGGCTTTGAAAATCTCAGGTCTGGAACGGAATATGATGCTTTGTATGAAGCAGCACTGTGTCGAGAACGAGCCGACTGGATTGTTGGTATTAACGCTACTCGACTTTTTTCGACCCTTTACGGGCAGACCCTGAATGTTGGTCGTGTTATGACCCCTACCCTTGCTATGGCTGTTATGCGAGAAGCTGCCATTTCCGCATTCAAGCCTGAACTGTTCTACACAGTTCAGATTGGATTGGATGGTTTTACGGCTGCAAGCGAACGCTTCAAAACCAAGGCAGCAGCCGAAGCTGTCAAACAAAGCTGTTCGGTGGCAATCGTTCAGAAAGCTGAATGTAAGGAGAAAACAGAAAAGCCGCCTGCGCTCTATGACCTGACCAGTTTACAGAGAGAAGCCAACCGTGTGCTTGGCTACACGGCACAGCAGACCTTGGACTACACGCAGAACCTCTATGAAAAGAAACTGGTCACTTATCCCCGTACCGACAGCAGGTTTCTGACGGAAGATATGGCACATAGCCTGACCGACCTCGTAAAGCTGGCTTTCCACACATTCCCCGTGGAGGATGTGGATAACATACCAGTTCATGCAGAGCAGGTTGTGAATAACAAAAAGGTCACAGATCACCATGCCATCATTCCGACCAGAGAATTGCAGAAATGCAATCTGAGCGAACTTCCCAAGGGTGAACTTGCAATTTTGCAACTGATCTCGAATCGGTTGTGCGTAGCTGTTGGCGATCCGCACCGATACGCAGAGACAGTTATTGAGCTGGACTGTGGCGGTACCGTGTTTTCCACCAAAGGCAAAACTGTTGTGCAGGATGGATGGAAAGCTCTGGTTCAGAAAAATGATTCGACAAAATCCGACGAAAACGTGCAGACACTCCCTTCTGTTTCCGTTGGTGACGAAATGACCGTCAGCGGCACGGAAATCAAGGAAGGGAAAACATCTCCCCCTAAACACTTTACCGAGGATACTCTGCTTTCTGCTATGGAAACTGCCGGTGCGGACGAAATGCCTGATGAGGTGGAGCGCAAAGGTTTGGGAACGCCTGCGACCCGTGCCGGTATCATTGAGAAGCTGGTTCGCATCGGTTTTCTGGAGCGTAAGGGTGATAAGAAAACCAAACACCTGATTCCGACCCACAAGGGTACGGCTCTGGTAACAGTCATGCCGGAACAGATTCAGTCCCCATCCATGACGGCGGATTGGGAAGAAAAATTGTTGCTCATTGAGAAAGGCGAATATGCCAGCGAGGACTTTATGGACGAGATCAAAGATGTGATTGCCGGTCTGATTCAGAACTATGAAGTAATCCGTGATTCCGAGGTTATGATGTCGAAAGAAGCCAATTCTATCGGCAAATGCCCGCTCTGCGGCAGTGCTGTAGAGGACAAAGCCAAGGCATTTTTCTGTTCCAACAGAGCTTGCAAATTTGCCCTCTGGAAAAACAATCGCTACTTTGCGAGCATCGGCAAGAGCATGACTTCTGCCACGGCGCAGAAATTGCTTGGTTCCGGCAAGGTAAAGCTCAAGAATTGCAAGTCCGAAAGAACGGGCAACACCTTTGATGCCACCGTCTTTATGGAGGTATCAGATGATGGCAAAACGAAGTTCAGTATGGAATTTGAAAATGGAGGAAAGCGCAAATGACAAATGAGTACAACCCGGATGGTAAGGAAATCCGATTTATCGACAGCCATTATAAGGATTTGTTTCATATCCCCGATGGCAGCTGTGTGCAGATTCACTACCCGGATGAAATGGTTGTGAAGCCCTGCACCTTCATTGACGAGTATCATACGCAGATCGGATACAATGTGTTTCATATCTGCCAGTTTGCAGAAATTATGGAGCGCAACGGCGCAAGCTATATGCCGGAGCCTGAGATTATGGGCGATGAAGCCGCATGGAAGGTCGGAAAGGATAGAATCCTTGCGGTGCAGACCTGCGAAGATGGTTACGACTACACCCTGTTAGATGAAAACTACAACGAGATTGATGGCGGTCAGGTCGATAACCCTGAACTGTCCATGATCGAAGTCCGCCAGGATATTCTGGAATCCTTTGGACTGGAGCGCCGGGAGCTGCGGGCGATGTTCTATGAAGATGTCATGGAGCAGGCTTTTGAAGTCGGCAGACAGGCGGTGGTGGTCAATGACCCTATCGCAGAGCTTGCTTTTAAGCTCGACCGTTTTGCAGAGAACTTCGACCCCTATGAATATATGGATCAGGTCGATGATGTGCAGGCGCATATCCAAGAAATCAAGGCAGATCTTGCTGCCGGTAATACGGCTCCGTATCGTGAGTTTCTGAATACAGCCATTGCAGAAGCCCGTGAGGAAACTGCGACTGAGGTTGCCAAAGTGCTGAAAAGTCAGCTGGATAAGATCGACTCTCCGAAGCGTGAGTCGGTCATGGAAAAACTGGCACAGGCCGCAGAAAAAGCTGCGCCTGCCAGTCCCTCTCCCAAACGCAAAGAGCCTGAACGATAAGGAGGATACGGATATGAAAAACGAAAAATGGGATGATGTTCACGGAAATACCACCCCGGATGACAGAATGGTTGCTTTTCTGGAAAGCCCCACGGATTCCTATGCGATTCTTCAGCTGCGGGAAGATGTAGACGATAATATCCCGCTCATGTTTGCAAATTACAGCTACCTTCAGAAGAAAGAAATGGAGCCTGAGATTGACCGTTACGAGGTGGTCTATCATGGCTCCATTTCTATGTCCGAGGATGTGAATCGGCAGCTGGAAGATTTGTATGTGAAGTTCAATATTGACCACCCGAATGATTTCCGTGGTCACAGTATGTCGGTCAGCGACATCGTGGCCTTAAAGGTAGCCGGTGAGGTATCCTTTCACTATGTAGATTCTGTCGGGTTTCAGAAGCTGGAAAACTTTATGAAGTCCGAAAACTACCTGAAAAATGCAGAGATGGCAATGGAAGATGATTATGGGATGATTGACGGCATCATCAACAACGGAAAAGCGTCTGGATTAGAGGAACGTCCTTCGGTGTTGGAGCAGTTAAAGGAAAAGTCCGTGCCAGATGTTTCCCATAAACCTCCCAAGAGCCACCCGGAAAGGGAGATTGAATGATGGATTTCACACAAGATGAGCGGAACATGATGATGCTTTACAGCCCTGGCACAAGGTCAGGGCTGTGTGAAGCACTGACGCTGATGAAGGAACAGCTTTCGGAGGACGAGTCAGAGCTTTTTGCTTTGGCAGACTCGGTTCTCCGTAAAGTTTCAGCCATGGACGATGCCGCCTTTGAGAAGCTGAACCTTTATCCGGATTGATAGGATTGGAGGGATACAATGAACGCAAAAGAGCGATTTTATTCCGGGTTAGCAAAAGAAACGATTGGGAAAATCACCTCGAACACAGATAACTGGACTTCGTTTTTGAGAACGATGTCCCGCAACTATGAGTTCACCTATCCGGAACAGGTGATGATTTATGCTCAGCGCCCCAATGCGACCTTTTGCAAGCCCTATGAAGACTGGAACGCTGAAAATTACCGCAGATATGTAAAGCGTGGCTCTACCGGTATTGCCCTGTTTGTGATGAGCAGGGATAAACCGTATCTGCGCTATGTGTTTGATGTGGCGGATACCGGTGTTCGCCGTTCTTCCCCGGAACTGAAACCGTGGGAGGTGACGCCTGAAAACCGCTCCTATGTCATGGAAGCGATGGAGCGTACCTTCGGTGTTGCCGCTGACGGGGTACTGGAAGCACAGCTTGAAGATATTGCATCCGCACTGGCGGCTGAGTATTGGGACGATTACAAAAAGCAGCTCCTCGACATCGTTGCCAACAGCTTCCTTGAGGAGTATGATGAACTCAACATCGAAGTAGCTTTCAAAAATGCGGTGGCAAACAGCGTATCCTATACGATGTATTGCCGGTTCGTGGAAAGTCCTGACAACTACTTCGAGCATGAGGATTTCCAGAAGGTGTTTGATTTTAACACCAGACAGACGGTAAATGCCCTTGGTACTGCGGTGAATGCCATCAGCACAAGGATGTTTCAGGAAATCGAAAAAGCGATTGGAGAACATGAGCAGATTAAAGCTGCTGAAAGGAGTGCAGATTATGAGCGAGATGACTTACAGACAGGTCGGAGATTACCAGATTCCGAACCTTCAGTTGGAGAACGAGGGAGAGAAACCTCTGGGCAAGTACGGCAGGATGCGTCGAGCATTTTTGGAGCAGAACAATCCGATGCTCCTGAACGACATGATTCTGACGGAGAGCCTGTTCCCGCACCTGTGGGAGATCGAGGAAACGGCGAAAGCCAGAGTGGAATTTCTGATGGAGCAGTACCTGAAGGACAGTCCCGCACCGGACAAGGAAACGCAGCAGATGGCGTGGGTGCAGCACATGAACAGCCTGAAAGCACAGGCAGAGGAAGTCGTGATGACGGAGCTTATCAACAGCTGAGTCTGAACCTTTTCCTCTCCGAAAATGAACAAATCAGTTTTATCGACCGAGCAGAGAGCTTTACGCCCTCTGCTTTTTCTTTTGCCCAGGAAGAAATCGACCACTTCCTTCTGCTTGGCAGCAATACCGATGAAGCCCGAAAAGTCGTAGCGCTGGAATATATGAAGCAGAAGCCGTTGGAAGAAATCGTTCAGACCTTAAAGCAGGTCTATCACGGCGGCTATGGTCTGAAAGAAGATAGCGGGAATATCTGTGCGTGGTATGCCGAGGACGGTATCCACCTTGCCAAAGGTTCCTCTGCCATTGACAGCCCCAGAGCGCAGATCGTTTCTTGGGAAACGGTTGCCGAGCGTATTGGAGAACTTCTTGAAAATGGTCAGTTCGCAACCAATGTGGAACTGGTAGAAGCGCCCGGATATGAGCGTCAGAAGCTGGCAGAATCCCTGTGGCATCTTTATCACGATTTGAGTGAAGAAGCCCGTTCCGGCAACTATCTGGCAATTCTTCATCAGGAACCGTTTCATGGGTTCCCTGATGAAACCGCAGACTTGGCGGAAAAGTTGGACGACCCTCGTTTCCATGCAACCTTGGTGCAGCAGTATTCGGAATTTAGAAAAGCCCTTGCGGATAACCCGGATCTGCTTCGTTTTCACTATCACAAACTGAATCTCATCCAGAAACAGCTGTATGAGCTGAATCTGCCTTTGCGTGAGTATCAGACCGATATGATACAGATGCCCCTTGTCCGCCAGTTCATTACGGATGATGAAGTCAATGCAGACTTGACCCGTGGAAGCGGCTTTTCCGGTGGCAAAGCCCGTATTTATAACTACTGGCAGGAGAATCATTCTGCCAAAGAAAAGATGGACTTCCTGAAGCATGAATACGGAACCGGTGGTCATTCCCACGCTTGCTCCGGCGCAACGCACAGCGGTCAGGATCACGATGCCAAGGGTGTTGCTTACACAAAGAGTGGCTGCGATAAATTGCAGATGTCCTGGGCGCAGGTGGTGCAGAGAATCGACGGTCTGATGCGAAAGGGACGCTATCTCAGCCCGGAGGAAGAAGCGGAACGACAGGCTATCGAAGAAGCCAAGGTTGATCCTTTGGAAGATGTTTATGACCGTTTCGCAGTAATTGATACCGAGGATGGCGAATATGCAATCTGGGATAATCAGACCGATGACTACTATGTAGACCCGGAAGGCGTTACAGAATACTTCACGGACGAATGGCTTGCCAATGACTATTTGGAGGAAGTTCGTCAGTCCGTAGCTGCGATGGAGTCGGTTCAGCCAGAAGCGCCTGTGGCAGAGCCTGCCGAAGTTGTGGAAGCATCTGCTTCCGAGGAACCGAAATGGAATTATCGGGTCGGTGACACGGTATATCTGGACGATACAGCTTTCCGTGTGGAGCAGATTACAGACAGAGAGGTTCAGCTGCGTGACCCTACGCTTGCTTATCCCATCTTCCGTGCCGAGAATCGTGAGAATTTCGAGCGTATGCTCTCTCAGGACGAAAGAAACCATGCGGTAAGGGTTGATGCCCAAACCGAAGAAAAGCCCGTTACAGAGGATTTTCTGGGCAAAACCGAACCGAGGGACTACACCCCTGAGTATCAGCTGTTAGACCGTCTGCGTATGGACTGCGAATACTTCCTTGGTGCAGGACAGCACAGCGAAAAGCATCTGTGGGAAGGCAACCGCCATGCACAGATTGCCAAGATGCGTGAGCTGTATGAAATGATTCCCGACAAACCAGAATGGCTGACACCTGAGATGATTAACAGCTACGAGGAGCGCATGGCTCCCCGCTATCTGGTTGCCGCCTACCATCACTTTGAAAACGGCTTCGATGATAAACTGGACTACTACACTCTGGAAGAAGCGGAAAAAGCTGCCCAGGGCTATGTGGACGGAACCATGGAGGATGACGGATTCAAGTACGATGGTGCTGCCGTTTACGATCAGCAGGAGCATAAGTGCATCCGTATCTATGGGGACTACCCTGACGAAAAGGCACACGCACAGGTCAGAGCCAGTGCGGAACCCGAACAGCAGGAACCGGAACACTTCATCGATCATTTTTATGTTGCCGAGGACATTCAGAAGCGGGGTGCGCTGGACATCAAGGAATACAGTTCCTTTGATGATGCCCTGCGAGCCTACTATGCACTTCCTGACACGCAGAGAAAAGCCCTGGGTGCAATGAATACCAGAGATCTGCCGGGTAGTCTGGACTTCGTACAGTGCGTAGATGGAAAGGACACCATCATTCAGGATTATGCCCAGGTGGACGGATGGCAGAATGCCGAAGTCATGGACATTATCGCTCAGCTTGAGCAGTCCATCACCACCAGAGAAATCCCACCTGTTCCTGCGGTGAACTTCCACATCACGGATGACAACATCGGTGAAGGTGGACCGAAGCAGAAATTCGCAAGAAACATCGCAGCCATTGAAACTCTGTTCAAACTGGAAAGCGAGAACAGGAACGCCACTACCGAAGAACAGGAGATTTTGTCGAATTATGTCGGTTGGGGCGGTCTGGCAGATGCCTTTGACCCGGACAAGGGAAATTGGGCGAAGGAGTATCAGACACTGAAAAACCTGCTTTCCGAAGATGAATATGCTGCGGCAAGAGCTTCCACCCTGAACGCACATTACACCAGCCCTACGGTCATTCGCTCCATCTACGATGCGGTCGGACAGATGGGCTTTGAAACAGGAAATATTCTGGAGCCTGCTATGGGTATCGGCAACTTCTTTGGTATGCTCCCTCCTGAAATGCAGAGCAGCCGTTTGTATGGTGTGGAACTGGATTCCATCACCGGCAGAATTGCTCAGAAGCTCTATCCCAACGCAGAAATCAAAGTAGCCGGTTTTGAAACGACAGACCGCCGAGACTTTTACGATCTGGCTGTGGGTAATGTCCCTTTCGGCAACTACAAAGTGTCCGACAAGCCGTATGACAAGCTGGGATTCTCCATTCACAACTATTTCTTTGCCAAGGCTTTGGATCAGGTTCGTCCCGGTGGTGTGGTCGCTTTTGTGACAAGCCGTTACACCATGGATTCCAAGAACTCTGACGCAAGGCGATATATGGCGCAGAGGGCGGAACTGCTTGGTGCAATCCGTCTGCCAAACGATGCCTTTAAGAAAAACGCAGGCACGGAAGTCGTGTCCGACATCCTGTTCCTGCAAAAGCGTGACCATCCGATTGACATTGTACCGGAATGGGTAAACCTTGACCGCACCGAAGAAGGACACACCATGAACAGCTACTTTGTCGCTCATCCTGAAATGGTTCTGGGCGATACGGTGGAAGAAAGTACCGCCTACGGCATGGACATTACAGTGCGTCCCATTGAGGGCATGGAACTGTCCGAACTTCTGAAAGAAGCAGTTTCCCACATCCAAGGAACCTATCAGGCTGTGGAGCTTCCCGAAGCTGACAAGGGTAAGGAAATCGAAACCATTCCTGCAACCCCGGATGTAAAGAATTTCTCTTATACCGTGGTGGATGGCAATGTGTACTTCCGTGAAAACTCCCTGATGCGCCGTGTAGACCTGAATGAGAAAGCAAAAGACCGTGTGATGGGCATGGTGGAACTTCGTGGTATCGTCAACGAGCTGATCGAATATCAGCTTGAGGATTACCCGGATGAAATGATTACTCAGAAACAGGCAGAACTGAATGATGCCTACGATGCGTTTGCCGCAAAGAACGGGCTTATCAATAATCGAGCCAATGGTCAGGCATTTGCTGACGATTCCTCCTACTATCTCCTGTGTTCTCTGGAAAATGTGGATGAGGACGGCAATCTGAAAAGCAAGGCGGATATGTTCACCAAGCGAACCATCAAGCCGGAACGCAGAGTGACGAGCGTGGATACGCCGTCCGAAGCTCTGGCAATCTCTATCGGTGAGCGTGGCAAGGTGGATTTGCCGTTTATGGCACAGCTGCTTGGAACACCTGGAGAATACGATGCGATTCAGGCAGAGCTTCGAGGGGTGATCTTCAAAGACCCGATGGCTCCCGATGCTGTGGAAGTTGGATGGCAGACTGCCGATGATTACCTTTCCGGTGATGTAAGAAGCAAGCTGCGTGTCGCACAGATGGCGGCAGACAGGGATTCTTCCTTCCACATCAATGTGGAAGCCTTGCAGAAAGCACAGCCGAAGGACTTGGATGCGTCCGAGATTGATGTGCGTTTGGGTGCAACATGGATTGATGCCGATTATATTCAGCAGTTCATGGAGGAAACCTTTGAAACGCCGTATTACTTGCGCCGTTCCATTGAGGTCAAGTTCTCCGAGCTGACCGCAGAGTGGCGCATCAACGGTAAGAGTTCTCCCAACTACAACGATGTGGCGGCGTATGTCACCTACGGTACAGAGCGAGCCAACGCATATCGGATTCTGGAGGAAACGCTGAATCTGAAGGATATTCGTATCTATGATACGATTGAAGATGCAGATGGTAAGCAGAAGCGTGTCCTCAATAAAAAAGAAACTACCCTGGCACAGCAGAAACAGCAGGCAATCAAGGATGCGTTCCGAGATTGGATTTGGAGAGATCCGCACAGACGAGAAACCCTTTCCACCAAGTACAACGAACTTTTTAACTCCACCAGACCTCGTGAGTATGATGGCTCTCATATCCGTTTCGGCGGCATGAACCCGGATATTACCCTCCGTGAACACCAGAGAAATGCTATCGCTCATGTGCTATATGGTGGAAATACGCTGCTTGCACACGAAGTTGGTGCGGGCAAGACCTTCGAGATGGCTGCATCGGCTATGGAGAGTAAACGGCTTGGATTGAGCCAGAAATCCCTGTTCGTTGTGCCGAATCACTTGACCTTACAGTGGGCAAACGAGTTCCTGCACCTCTATCCGAGTGCCAAGCTCCTTGTTGCCACCAAGAAGGATTTTGAAACAGCAAACCGTAAGAAGTTCTGCGCTCGTATCGCAACGGGTGACTATGATGCAGTCATCATCGGTCACAGCCAGTTTGAAAAAATCCCGCTTTCTGCCGAACGACAGGAACGGCAGCTGCGGGAGCAGATTGATGAGATCGAGGGTGCGATTGCGGAGCTGAAATGGCAGCGTGGCGAAAACTTCACGATCAAGCAGATGGAGAAAACACGAAAATCATTGGAAGCCAGACTGGACAAGCTCCTTGCCGCTGACAAGAAAGATGATGTCATTACCTTTGAGCAGTTGGGTGTAGACCGGCTGTTTGTGGACGAAAGCCATGCGTTCAAGAATTTGTTCCTCTACACAAAAATGCGAAATGTGGCAGGTCTGTCCACCTCCGAAGCCCAGAAATCTTCGGATATGTTTATGAAGTGCCGCTATATGGATGAGCTGACCGGCGGGCGTGGTGTGATCTTTGCAACCGGTACTCCAGTAAGTAACTCGATGACCGAGCTTTATACGGTCATGCGCTATCTCCAGTACAGTACGCTCCAGCAAAAGAACCTGACCCATTTTGATTCCTGGGCATCGACCTTCGGAGAAACAACAACTGCGATTGAGCTTGCACCGGAGGGAACCGGCTATCGTGCCAGAACCCGATTTGCGAAGTTCTTCAACCTGCCTGAACTGATGAATATGTTCAAGGAGGTTGCCGACATCAAGACCTCTGACCAGTTGCATCTCCCTGTTCCCGAAGCAAAGTTTGAAACGGTTGTGGTTCAGCCCTCTGAGTACCAGAAGGATATGGTGGCTTCCCTTTCAGAGAGAGCAGCAGATGTTCATGCCGGTATTGTAGACCCGTCCGTCGATAATATGCTCAAGATTACCAGCGACGGACGAAAATTGGGACTGGATCAGCGGCTAATGAACACCCTGTTACCCGATGACCCTGACAGCAAGCTCAATGCCTGCGTGGGAAATATCCTGCGTATCTGGCAGGACGGTCAGGCTGACAAATTGACCCAGTTGGTGTTCTGCGACCTTAGCACACCGAAAAATGATGGAACCTTCAATGTCTATGATGATGTCAAAACCAAGCTGATTGCAAACGGTGTGCCTGCGGAAGAAGTTGCCTTTATCCATGATGCAGATACCGAGGCAAAGAAAAAAGACCTCTTTGCCAAGGTTCGTACCGGGCAGGTGCGAGTGCTTCTTGGCAGTACGCAAAAGATGGGTGCAGGAACCAACGTCCAGGACAAATTGGTGGCAGTTCACCACTTGGATGTGGGTTGGCGTCCGTCTGATATGACCCAGAGAAACGGTCGTATCATCCGTCAGGGCAACCGGAACAAAGAGGTTCAGGTGTATCAGTATGTGACCGAGGGAACCTTCGATGCCTACCTGTATCAGACCTTGGAAAACAAGCAGAAGTTTATTTCTCAGATTATGACCTCCAAATCACCGGTTCGCTCCTGTGACGATGTGGATGAGCAGGCGCTGTCCTATGCGGAGATCAAGGCGCTGTGTGCCGGCAATCCGCTTATCAAGGAAAAGATGGACTTGGACATTGATGTGGCAAGGCTGAAGGTGCTGAAAGCTGACCACCAGAGCCAGCAGTACCGTATGGAAGATAAGCTTCTGAAATACTTCCCGGCTGAGATTGAAAAGCAGACAGGCTATATTCATGGCTTTGAAGCTGATATTAAAACCGTGGAAGCACACCCGCAGATTGCCGATGGCTTTTGCGGCATGGAAATCATGGGCAAAGCCTACACCGAAAAGGCAGATGCCGGTGAAATCCTCCTTGCGGCTTGTAAGGACACGAAAAGTGCCGATCCGGTTCCTCTTGGCAGTTACCGTGGCTTTCAGATGGAGCTTTCGTTTGACAGTTTCCGGAACGAGTTCGATGTGACCCTGAAGGGCGCTGTGAGCCACAGAGTAGCCCTTGGAACGGACGCACGAGGAAATATCACCCGACTGGACAATGCCCTTGCAGGCATCCTTGAGCGCTTAGAACGAGCCAATGAGCAGTTGAATAATCTCTACAATCAGCAGGAAGCAGCCAAGGCGGAGGTTGGAAAACCGTTCCCGCAGGAAGCAGAGCTGACAGCCAAAAGTCAGCGACTGGCAGAACTGGATGCAGCCCTGAATATGGAGGACTCTGTGGAAAATCGTGACGAAAGAAGCGAGTCAGAGCGTCCTTCTGTGTTGGCTGATCTGAAATCCAAAGCGGAGCATATCCCGCCTGCAAAATACTCTGAAACCCGTGAGGAGGTGTTGTAATGGCAAAGCGAGATCAGGATGTTCATTTCCTTGCATCCAAGGAGGAGGTCGAGCGAATCCATGAGAAGATGGACGAGCTTGGCATCCGCAGCATGGGAGCCTATCTGCGGAAAATGGCTCTGGATGGTTACTGTATCAGACTGGATTTGCAGGATGTGAAAGCCCTGGTTTCGCTCCTGCGAATCTGCTCCAACAACCTGAACCAGTACGCAAAGCGAGCGAACGAAACAGGCAGCATCTATCGTGCTGACATTGAGGATTTGCAAAAACGGCTGGAGGAGATCTGGACGGACATGAGAGAAGTTCTTGTTCGCCTGTCCTCAATCCAGTAATCCGACAACTTGTTGGGAAGTCGCAGTTTCGGCTGCGGCTTTTACATAAGGGTTGACATCATTGCGTTATGGCAGATACCCTTGTACAATATAATTAAAAGAAAGGGGTTGAGCCTATGAAGCTGGTATTGAAGATATTGGCACTGCCGGTGCTGTTCGTTGTAAAAGTGATTTGCATTCTTGGAAATCTGCTTACAAATGTTGTGTCCTATGTAATTGGTTTATTGCTCTTGGTCATTGGCGGATCTGCGATTTACTGCATTGTAAAGGCTTTGTGGCAGTCCCTGCTTATTCTTGTGGTTCTTGGAATTGCGACAATAGCAGCGGTGTTCTTGCTCGTCTGGGCTGTTATGAAAGTCGAGAATATTGGAGAAAGTCTGGGAGCATTTATCAGGTCATAAGATAATATCAGAGAAAAGTCACCGACCGGTGGCTTTTTCTTTTTGGGAAGGAAGTGATGGGAATGGCAGCGACAAGATTGATTGCACTCCATGTGAATAAGGGAAAGACGGTCGCTCAATGTTTGGCAGACAGAACCGACTACTCACAAAATGCCGCAAAAACCAATGATGGCGAATTTATCAGTTCCTATGAGTGTGATCCAAAGACAGCAGATGAGGAATTTCTGCTTTCCAAACGGCAGTATCAGCATATTACCGGCAGACAGCAGAAGAACAATATCATCGCATACCAGATACGCCAGTCCTTTAAGCCGGGAGAAATCACCCCGGAAGAAGCGAACCAAGTCGGCTATGAAACAGCGATGCGATGGACAAAGGGAAAACACGCTTTCATCGTTGCGACCCACATCGACAAATCCCACATTCACAATCATATCATTTATAATTCGACCTCGCTGGATGCCACACGGAAATTCAAAAACTTCTTTCTTTCCGGTCTGGCGGTGCAAAGACTCAGTGATATGGTTTGCCTGGAACACGGGCTGTCCATTATTACACCGAAGCCGTATCGGGAGCGCCAGAAAAGAACTGTTTATCCCAAGAAGCGTACCCAGCGTGACGAATTATGTGATGCGATTGATGCGGTGCTGAAGCAGAAACCAAAGAGCTTTGATGGCTTTGTTCAGGCTCTGGCTGACATGGGATTTGAGTTCAAGGATGGAAAGCAGCCTGCGTTCAAGGGCGAGAATCAGAAGCGTTTCATTCGGCTGCGTTCCCTGGGCGAAGGATATAGCAAAGAGGAAATTCAAGCGGTTATCTCCGGCAAGAACCTGCACAAATCAAAAGGCGGCTCTGCCAAGGCTCCTGCCCCGAAGCAGTTCCAGATGCTGATTGATATTCAGGCAAAGATGGCCGAGGGCAAGACGGTCGGTTATGAAAAGTGGGCGAAGAAGTTCAACCGAAAAGAAGCTGCCCGAACGGTAATCCTACTGAAAGAAAAAGGCTTGGGCAACTACGACGATCTGACTGCTCATATTGAAAATCTGTCTGCCCGGTTCGATGCGCTTTCTGATTCTATCAAGGTCGCAGAGAAACGTATGGTTGAGGTTCAGGCGTTGCAGCAGCACATCAAAAATTATCGCAACACAAGGCAAATTTATATCGAGTACCGCAAGTCTGGATATAGCAAAAAATTCTTTGAAGAACACCGTCAGGAAATCACAATTCATAAAGCGGCGAAGCAAGCCTTTGATGAATTGCAGATTACAAAGCTCCCGTCCATGCAATCATTGTATGAGGAGTTTCATCAGCTGGCAGTCCAGAAAAAGCAGGACTACGCTGAGTACCGTCAGATCAGAAAAGAGAAAGAAGAACTGCTGATTGCCAAACGGACGGTTGAAACGATTTTGAATATCGACAGGCAGAAAGAGCAGGAAAAAGAGAAAGAGAAAGAGGAAAAGAAGAACTTCCGTTAAAGCAAAAAGCCACGGTCTGCACTCCCCAAAGGGTGCGGATCGTGGCTGCTTTTTTGCTTTTCGATTTCGGTGCTTTCAACCATGGGCAAATTTTTATTCTACTGTTCTTTGAGAAACGATTGAAAATCGTGTAGCCATCATCGGCAGATGATGTTCAAAGGGGATTGGGGATGCTTCCCCAACAAGCAAATTTGCGAAGATTGCACCGAAGGGAAAATCGAGAAAATGAGTGAACCTGTACAGGTTTACACTGCTTGCCAATTTGTGAGATTATGAATTTAGTATCGAGAATAGGGTACACCTAAATTTTGCAATGCTGCAACCCTATCATCGTTGCATGGATGAGTTGAGTATATTGCACTGAGAAAACCATCATGCGGAACATCTGAGATATGTTGGTCTAATACCGTCGCTAATTCAAGACCAAAACCAATTTTATAAGCAAATTCATCAGCCAGATACTCATTTTGTCTCATAGACCACATCAGAAAAAGCATACAGAACTTTACCCATAACCAAGAAAGTGCTGTTGATATTCCTGCGAAAACTGCGGTAATTATACCCATTACACCACTACGAGAGCATATTGCGAACAGCCCCATGATTGCAGAAAAAATCCAGTAGGATATTTTGATTAACAGGAGGCACCCGGATATAAATATATTGCCCCCGCCAATCAATAATTGGATAACAGTATGTCCGTATGAGAGATGTCCGATCTCATGGGCGAGAATTCCAAGTATCATATCATCGGAGAGTAAAAGCAATCCGTCAGTTATGCATAGTGTTTGCCTACCTAGAGCAAATGCATTTGGAGCAGGATCATGGATAATCTTCACTTTCACTTTTTTAGGACAGTATGATGTGTTCTCTTTTGCTTTATCTAAAACATATTGAACCAGCGGGACAACTCGAAGTTTTATATCTACTCTTTTTATATCGCTTCTAAATTATCATTTAAGCGATTCTCAAACTGTTTGTCAGTAAAATTGACTATATTTGCCATATTAAGCCACTTTCTCTTTATTCAAAACTTGTTTTGAGTAACGATTCATTGACCGCCAATACTCATGAACGGCTTGTAATTCTTCTAAAGAATAATCAAAAAGATTTACACGTTTTGCAAGCTTTAATTGGTTTAATAAATTGACTTCCAATAATTGAGAGTCATTTTTATTTAATTCATGGTTCAAAACATAGTTTAATTATTTCCTCCCGTTAAATAATAGATAACTATTAAAAATAGACAATACTTGCTCATAAGTAACGGTACTTAAATTGTTTACTTTGGCGTGTTTCATTGCTTGATGAAACTGATTTTTAGTAAACAGTTGACGATATTCTCGATTGACCCATTTTGAAACAAAGTACGTATATAGCTTCCAATATTTATCTGGAACATCTGTGGTATGGCGGGTAAGTTTTATTAAGACACTGTTTACTTTTGGTTTAGGATGAAAGCATTCCGCTGGCAGCTTAAGCAATTGCTGAATCGAGACTTGAGTGTGCAAGAGCAACCCTAGTGTTCGGTGAATATCCAAGGTACGCTTGTAGAATCCTTCTTCAACAATCAGATAGATGTCAGACGCATGGCTTTCAAAAACCACTTTTTTAATAATTTGTGTGCTTAAATGGTAAGGAATACTCCCAACAATTTTATACCTCTGTTTGTTAGGGAATTGAAACTGTAGAATATCTTGGTGAATTAAAGTGACACGAGTATTCAGTTTTAATTTTTCTGACGATAAGTTGAATAGATGACTGTCTAATTCAATAGACGTTACCTGTTTACTTATTTTAGCCAGTTTCGTCGTTAAATGCCCTTTACCTGTTCCAATTTCGTAAACGGTATCGGTTTCTTTTAAATTCAATTGTTTTATTATTTGGTTGAGTACTTTTTCACTCGTTAAAAAGTTTTGAGAATATTTTATATTTTTGTTCATGTAATATCCCTTTTTATTTGCTGTGAATATTCGCTCATTTTTCTTCCTCAATAAAAACTCTACCAGCTAACCAACATTCGTCTAATTCATTTGGGAATAATTCAAGCTGGCGAATCATATAATGTGTACTTGGAATGTAATCAAAATAAAACAATAGTGCTAGATATAAACTCCATGGAATTGGGCGTGTCCGATTTTCGTAGGCACTATAAGTTTGTCGTGAAATACCAACAGCCGAAGCAATTTCTTCTTGTGATGCACCAACTTTTCCTCTGAGTGCGGGTAACTCAATCGCCAATTGAGTGGCCAAGTTCTCTTTCTCATCTTTACTAAAATTCCAAAACTGCTTATAAGCATCTCGCCCTACAAATTGAATCAATAAATCTCCTCCTGGGTATACTCTTTCGTAGAGTACATTACTCCACGAAAAAACACCGCCAAACACTGAAAACTCAGCATTATTTGACGGTGTTGACAATTTATTTGACGGCTAATAAATCAGAAAGCCGTTGCATATTTTCTCTTTTTAAATCCATGGATGGGTGTACATAGCGATTCATTGTAATATTCACGCTGGCATGACCCAATATTTCGCTGAGACTTTTTACATCGAATCCAAGCTCTATGCACCTTGTAGCAAATGTATGACGTAACGAGTGATAATTTGCGGAGGTGATTCCGCTGTTTTTCAATACCTTCTTAAAATGATTTTGCATGGTTCTTGGTTCTAATGGATTCTGATCGCTATTGGTTAGGATGTAGCCAGTAGAAGAAGCTTTGTGTGCTGTAAGAATAGTCATTAAGCCATGGGGTACTGGAATAGTACGGATGGAGCAAGCACTTTTTGGTGTGGTAACAACAATCCTTGTCTTGTATTCACTGTTGGTTCTATCTTGGATTCTCTGGAGCGTTTGATGCACGTGGATTGTGTAATCTGAGAATGAAACATCTTCCCATCGTAACGCACAAATTTCACCTACTCTGAGACCAGTGAATAAACATACTAATATACCAATATTGCAGGAATCAAGATTAGAATACAAGTATTGGCATAATTTTTCCTGTTCAGCACGACTCAAAACTCTCATTTCCTTCGTTTGACGTTTTATCTGTATAGATCGTGCGTCACAAGAAATGGCTTTCCCGTTTCGGGTGGCAAATTGTAAGACATTTCGAATTAGAGATAAAATATCTGAAACAGTTTTAGAGGAAAGTCCATTCTCCTTTAATCCACCAGAAACAAGGAAAAAATTACACTGCGTTTCAATAAACTCGTGTGTTATATCACGCAATTGTTTGCTTCCGAACACAGGAAGTATATACGAGCTGAGAAGATTCCTATATTTGTTGCTTGTAGATTCCTTCACTTTAGGACATATAGCTTGAAACCATTCCATAGCAACCTGTTCAAATTGATCTGAGCTAATTTCTGGATCGACAGTGACAGAATTACTCGTGCACGAACTTTGACTGATAAGTTTTGCCTTGACTTCTCGATATGACTTTGCATAAACATAACCGTAATTGGCTTTGCCTGTAGAAGATCGGGACTTAATGTATCTTCCTTCCCATCTGCCGTCTTTCCTTTTGTAAATATTTTCTCCTTTTCGTGCCATAAGGTACACCTCCTTCAATATGACTATAATTCTGACGGCAAATTGTGACTTTGGAACTTTCTAAGATGGATTTTTGTGCAAAACCTCGTGTTTTATGTCCCTAACATATTGACAAACAGTGCGACAATTTGTAAAATAAAGATATAAACTAAAAAAAACAGAGAAGAATGCGATTCGTGGAGTAATGTACTCTACGAATTTTTTATTTTAAAGAACCTCAAGATAGCTCATATTGTCGTCTTGGGGTTCTTTTCATTCTATCATTTAATGCAATCTGCCTATAAAATTTTATCATATTGCATTTATAAATGCAACTTGCACCCGATGTTGGTTGTTGAGATTTTTGGTACATTTTATAATGTATAGCAGAATCATACACAGCATGGAGGTGATTGAAACGCAACCGGAAATTGATTACGTTAAGATTGGTCAGCGCATTAGAGCTGCCCGACTGGAAAAGGGTTATAGTCAGGCTGATTTGGGTGCGTTGGTTGGTTGCTCGAACAATCATATGAGCCATGTTGAAGTTGGACAGACGAAAGTTTCTTTGGCAATGCTTCTAAAACTGGCATTCGTCTTGGAAAAGAACTTTGACTATTTTTTACTGGATACCCCATATGCAAAATGCGACAGCATCATTGATAATGAGATTGCTGCAAAACTGAAAAAGTGTAATGTAACAACATTGATAACCGTAGGAAAGTTGATTGATGTCTTGATTGACCAGCAAGAGATGATAAAAAAAGCGGAGCTTGATTGATATAATGAAAAAGAAGCCCATTGACGGTACAGAGTGAACTGCTATGGGGTTCTTTTTTGCAGCACAATATACTGATTCTTTAAGAAGCAAAAAGTCCACCAGTCATGATGCACTACGCATCGTACTGGTGGACTTTTTCTGTAAAGATATAAAAATAGATATTCATATATCGCCATAACCAATGTCGTTATCGTAGGCATGAAGATCTTCTTTCAGGAAATCTGCTTTACGAATATACATCGAATTTACCAGCTCTCCTTTTTCGTGGAGCAGGCTGAATTTGTAGTCTAATAATGCTGCCGGTACATAGAGCATTTTAGCCGTTTCAAAAAATGTGTGTTCCGAAAGGCATTCCAGGACTTTCCCATCTTCTAACAGAAGCTCCGCCGCAAAGAAGTTTGCTTCATTTTCTTCGATTGATCTATCATCAAAAACTTCCATTTCTTGAAAGCCGTGCATCATAGCGATTTTTGTATGCAGGACAGCGTGTCCTAATTCATGTGCGACTAATATACGCTCCAGGATACCGTTCACATTGTGATCTATCACGATATTCTTTTGTCTGGACTGGTAATAGAAGAAGCCCTTCAATTTCTTCTGTAAATCGTAATAGTGGATTTTGATACCTAACAGCTGACATAGCTCGTAAGGGTCTCTGGTGTGATATTTTCGCACAAGCTTATCGACAGTTTCAATGATATGCTCTGCCGTTTTCATTTGCTTCACCTCCGAATCGCACACAGAAAACATATTCTGTGCTTGAGGATTTTACTCTTTATCTTTATGCTTTCTGTATTTCTTCGGAGTGTACTTTTCCCGTGCTGTTTTCTTAGAGTCCATATAAACTGACATAATCGCCTGGAAGAATACATCTTTTGCGTCCTCGTCCAATTCTCCACCGGCAAACAGAGAATTTACACGACCCAACACTTCCTGAGCTTCTTTTGCTCCTTTTGAACCGAAGTTTTCCTTTGCCTCTAAAATAAACATATCCTGATCTATATGGCTCTGGCTATCCGTTTCAGATTCGTCCAAAAGATAGGACACAGAGATATGCAGTGCTTCAGCAAGTTTTCTGATGTTGCTTTTTCTGGGGAGTGTTCCGAGCTGCTCATAGGTGTAAAGGGATCTTTCGGAAATGCCGGTCATCTGGGCAAGCTCCGTTTGAGATAGGTTCATAGCCAAACGAGCTTCTTTAATTTTTTCTCCAAATGTCATGGTAGTATCCTTCCTTTCAAAAAATATTTATTCGTAACTTCCGATTATTTGTTGACAAACTTCTGGAAAATGCTATAATAAGAATCATAACAGAAGTTTTAATTCCACTTAATTATATATCGGAACTTTTATAAAGTCAAGAACTTCCGATTTCACTTCTGTTATTTTAATCAAATATCGGAAGTTATAGTCATTCTTGTCCCATGGTATTTGTTTCCCTTTAGCCAAGTGACAGGAGTTAGAAAGGAATTCTTATTTTATGGATTAGGCTGAAAGGAGATTCTGAATGAGCAGATATAATACACAGGTATTAAGCAGTATTCGAATGCTTTGCCGGATGCAGAACATTGACGAGAAGGTTCTGTATGAAAGAGCAAAGCTGATTTTATCCATATATCGAGAGGTGTGCTGGTCTACCATTGATCGTGCGAATGATGTATGTGATACCCTTATTTGTACTTACGGTGACAGCTTAGATGGTGCATTGATTTATCTGGAGAACTTTGCTCCGGATGAAGCGAGAGAACGATTTGAAGAACGCATTCGCAGCTTATTTGAGACAAAGTGGATCATTGAACTGGTAGATATGGCTATGTTGAAAATCAGAGAATATCCAGATAAAGGCGCTCTGTACTGTGAGATTATCTCAAAGGCATATCTCAACCGCTTCAAGTACAGGGAATCAGAAATGCTGGAGGTTTTGAATATGGAACGCAGCACCTACTATGACCGAAAGAAAGAAGCGATACTGTTATTTGGTCTGTCACTTTGGGGAACAGCCATTCCTAAATTGAAAGATTTCCTGGAAAGTGCCCGGGAGGAAGAAGCATTGTGTTATTGTGAATGCTAAGACAGGATTTTAGTCCGACTAAAATCCGATGAAAATACGACGGTTCCCCTACTGAAAGTCCGACTTGTCCAGTGTTAAAATGGCTATGCTGGGAGATAGCGGCATAAAATTGAATAGAGAGAGTTACGCCTCGTGCCTGTAATGGGTACGGGGCTTTTTTTATACCTGCCTATTTTCCCCCATAATTAACACAAAGGCATGAACGAGAGCTTGGAGTAATTTACTCCGGCTCTTTTTTTATGCCTGCAAGGAGGACAGGCAGATGGCAAAGGGTATTGAGAATCGGGCACGATCTCCTCCCGCTGTTTTTGATTTTGCAACTTCACAAATTCAAAAACACGGAGGAACGAAAATGTATTACGACTTGGTTGAAAGCGGAAAAAGAATTAAAGCCTTGAGAAAGGAACATGGGCTTACACAGGAACAGCTTGCGGAGCAGTTAGGTGTTGCCGCAAACACCATTGCACGAATTGAAACCGGCAACAGAGGTATCTCTATTGATTTGGCAATCGAACTGGTTGTGCGCTTTGAGACAACCCTTGATTACATATTTTTAGGTCGTGAATAACCTCAAAACTATACCTACGAGGCAATAAAAACTTGCATGAGGAACAGGTACAATTTAGATACAGCCAAAGAAAATCGGCTGCTTGATCCTTGAAAACTGAATACACAGTCATCGAATACGTTCCTGTTGCCGGTGCGAGAGCATCAGCCACATCAGCGGTACGCCGAGACGTATCGGATAGAGAAACAGAACGACTTTCTTCTATAAATTAAGCGCTTGTCTCTCTCCCGATGCCAGCGATCAATACTGGCTTGTAAATATTGGGTTGCTCCCAATACGGCCATGAAAGCAACAGGATTAAAGATACTTCTCTACGGAGCTGGCGGAGAACCCGGCAGAGGTTAGATTCCTATGGAACTGATTCGCAATCAGTCGTTCGGTGATTCCCTGAGGGCGTAAGCCCTCTTTCCCAGGGGTGCGTGGCAAATATGGGACACATAGACTTTTGGACTGACTGCCTGATTCCTTTCTGGCAGTCAGTTATTACATAGCCAACGAAAGGAGGTCATGGCACATGATGAAAGAAAATTGGGTATATTGCCGTGGTGATATTTATTGCGCCAAGCTGGACCCGGTAGTTGGGTCGGAACAAGGCGGCATCCGTCCGGTTATCGTCATTCAGAACGATACCGGTAATAAACACGCTCCCACATTGATTGTGGCAACGGTCACCACCAGAATCCATAAGAAAGCGAATATGCCGACGCACTTTGTTATTTACGACAATCCTGCATTCAAAGAAGCGTCCGTTGTTCAGCTGGAACAGATTCGTACCATTGATAAAAGCAGGATTGATAATTACTTAGGTAAGGTAACGCCCCGTGAAATGGTAGCGATTGAGAAAGCCTTATCTGTCAGCCTGGCAATGGAACAGCTGAAAAAGCGTTCCCCAAAACATAAAGCAAAGAGAGCGAAGGAGTGAACATAAATGTTTGAAGAAAGAATCGCTGCCATGAATCAGCGCACCGAAGAAGCGATGGCTGCTAACGCAGTTCAGTTTGATAAGAGAACCTATACGGTTGATGAGATTCAGGATATTCTGGGCATCAGCAGAACCAGCGCATACAACCTTGTGAAAAAGAAAGTTTTCCATAGCGTCCGCATCGGTGGCAGTATCAGAATCTCCAAAAAGAGTTTTGATGAGTGGTTGGATCATCAAATGTAAGATTTGTCAAGGGCGTCGTACAACCCGGCGACAAACTTCAAAACATATTGAGAGTTCGATAAAATGTAGCCATGACAAGAAACACATGGCTACATTTTTTACATAGGAGGTTGTACGATGGCGGAAATGAGAAAACGCACGAGTATGTCTGTTCTGGAAATGGGCAGGATGCTCGGTCTTGGTAAAACGGAGTCATACTGGCTCATTAAGAAGAATTACTTCAAAACCATTCTTGTCGGCAACACCATGAGGGTGATGATCGACAGCTTTGAAGAATGGTATGCCAATCAGTTCAAATACCAGAAGGTCGATGGAACCCCTCCCGGCGAGGAATTGAAGAAAACTACATATTCAATGGAGGAGCTTGGACAGCGCCTTGGGCTGAAAGAAGCGACTGCTTACGAACTGGTTGCCAAAGGGCATTTTGATGTGGTCGATGTCCTGGGCAAGCGCAGAGTGACAAAGGAGAGCTTTGAAAGATGGTATGCTTCTCAAACCGATTACCGCACGGTAGAGGATCAGGAACTGGATGCAGATATTATGGCATCCACCTACGGTCTGCCGGAAATGGCAAGAATGCTTGGGGTACATCGTCAGACCATTTACTATATCGTTGCCAATGAAGATTTTGAGCTTATCAAGGTTGGCAGGTATAAGCGAGCTACCAAAGAGAGCTTTGAAAAATGGTATCACAATCAGACCCGCTACCAGTTAGCGGAAGATAGACAGGAAAGGAGCTGATTACATGGCATCTATCGTTAAGAGAAAAAAGAAGTATTCTGTGGTTTATACATACACCGATGAGAACGGCAACAAGCGTCAGAAGTGGGAAACCTTTGAAACGAATGCCGAAGCAAAGAAAAGGAAGTTGCAGGTTGAATATGAGCAGGAGTCCGGAACCTTTATTCCCCCTTCTGCTAAAACCGTCAATGATCTTTTGGATGAGTATATGTCAATCTATGGTGTGAACACCTGGGCGATGTCTACCTATGAAAGCAGAAAGAGCCTGATTGCAAACTATATTCGTCCCCTCATCGGTGATATGAAGCTGGAGGATGTCACGCCGAGAATCATGGACAAGTATTACCGAGATTTGCTTTCTGTCAAAGCGGTTTCTTCTAAGTATGTAAAAGCCCGTACAGAATATCTGACTCCGCATACTGTCCGAGAGGTTCACAAGACATTGCGAAATGCTTTCAATCAAGCGGTCAAGTGGGAATTGATGACCAGAAACCCTGTGGAGCACGCTACGCTGCCGAAAGAAGAACACAAGACCAGGGATATCTGGACAGCAGAAGTGCTCCAGAAGGCTCTGGAAGCCTGTGACGATGATATTCTTCGTCTGGCTATTAACCTTGCCTTCTCCTGTTCCCTGCGAATGGGCGAGCTTCTGGGGCTTACCTGGGACTGTATTGACATTTCCCCCACCAGTATTGAACTTGGTCAGGCAAGCATCTTCGTTGAAAAGGAGTTGCAGAGAGTAAATCGTGAAGCGATGGCAGATCTGGACGGTAAGGACATCATGTTCAAGTTCCCACCGACCTTCGCCAGTACGCATACCGCATTGGTTCTCAAAACTCCTAAGACCAAAACAAGTGTCCGCAAGGTGTTCTTACCGAAAACCGTAGCGGAAATGTTGGTACAGCGAAAGGCTGACATCGAAGAACTGAAAGACCTTTTCGGTGACGAGTTCGTAGACTTCAATCTGGTTTTCTGTTCTTCCAATGGCAAGCCGATTGAGGGGCAGGTTATCAACCGTGCTTTCAATAAGCTGATTGAGGAGAAGGGACTGCCGAAAGTGGTTTTCCATAGTCTCCGACATTCCAGTATCACTTACAAGCTGAAGCTGAACGGCGGCGATATGAAATCCGTTCAAGGCGATTCCGGTCATGCACAGGTCAAGATGGTAGCGGATGTTTACTCCCATATCATCGACGATGACCGCAGACTGAACGCTGAAAGAATGGAAGCTGCGTTCTACTCAGGCAGACAGGCAACGCCTGAGCCGGTTCAACCAGCCGCAACGGAAAGCTCCGCTGATGATAAAGAACTTCTTCTGAAGCTTCTGCAAAATCCGGAAATGGCAGCACTCCTGAAGTCGCTGGCAAAAACATTATAGTAACTGCAAGGGCAGATCCTTTTACATAGCTACAATAGCTGTAAAAGGGTCTGCCCTTATTTTTTTGTTATGGAGGTCAACGAGTATGGATAGAATCTTTATGGACGAGTATTACGAGCATCTGAGAGCTGACAATATCGAGGCATTTTCCAAGGAAAGGAACGACGAATATGTTGGCAGAGCTGAGGAATACAAAGCAGCAAAGTCGGCATTGCTTGAAGGATTGGGACTTGAGCATTTGTTTGACCATAGCCATGAACTGACTCCGAAAGAGAAAGAAATATGGATGCTGTTCGATAGGGTTGATGTAGCAGAGCTTCTTGCAAGGGATGCTTTTGCCAAGGGTGCTTATATGCTCGGCGCTGAGGATAGAGAGATTATGCTGAAATAAAAAAAGACCTGCTTCGGCGGGTCTAAATTACATAGAATCATTGAGTCTGAAAAACCTTTGAAATTCTTAATAATTCTGGTTGAAAAATTCATTTTGAAATGATATATAAAACAGACTGAAATCTGTGTCTAAGGACACCCGCACCCTCACACGAGAATGAATAGGATTTCCTATCATTTCGCATCACGAGAAGTTACATAGTGACATTTACTTGCACTTGCAACGTCCACCAAAAATCGAAAGACTTGCTAATTTCGAGCCAATCGGACGGTGTAAAATCCCTCTGAATTAGCTATCACAGCGTAGTATCAGATGGGATTTGAAATGCTGAAAAACCTTGTATTTCCAAGCATTTTTAAGCATTAGATGCCACTTCCCGATGTCGTATCGGGTCTACTCCTAAGGGTGAGGCTGGGGGTTCGATTCCCTTCTGGCGTGCCACGTCGGAGCAAGCTTTGTATCGCTTGCTCCGACTTATTTTATAAGTCAGAGTACGCTCACGCCGCTGCTCCTCCTTTCCAACTGCGACCCGCTATCGCTGAGCTCGCAGTTGGTGTGCCGCCCTGCGGGCGGCATATTTTGTTTCTGACAGAAATATCGATTTTAACCATCCCTTCCCAAAAGAAAGACATGACCTACGGTCATGTCTTTCTTTTGGGGTTTTGCTGCTGTCAAAGGAGCATAAATCCATTCTATAATACTTTGTGTTATCTTCCTCTGTGCCTGGCTTTCTTCTTTTCTTGCCATATAGCAAACTGGCGGTCCTTCTCCGCCTCTTTTTGCTTGCGGCTCTTAGTGTTCCGTTCCAGCTTACATTGCTCATGCTGGAGCTTCAATGCCTGCTGTGCCTTTGTTCCAATGCCTTTATCTTGCAGTTGGCTTTGGATCTCACGCTGCATACGTTTGGGGTTGACTTTTCGCTCTATGGCTACTTCGGCCTGGATTGGGGGACTGAATTTCAGCTTGTGCCAATTCTTCGACAGAAACTCATAGACCTCGTAATCTTTTGGCTCGGAGCCAAACGTGATTTTGCATACCTCATACCGAATGTGATCCGTTCTCTCGTATAGACCGATCCAAAACGGAGCTTCAAACAGGATGGTCAAGCTGCTTAGAAGACCTGCGCTCATTCTTTTAAGAACTGCCCTTCAAAGTGATCCAGCCATTCCAGAAGGGCGCGGTAGAGAAGCTGCTGCTGCTCAAAAATCGTTCTTCCCACCAAAGGAATATCTGCAAATTCCTGCGCATAGCCCTCGGTCGATTCAGCCGAGGACTGTATGCTCCGGCGCAAAGCCGAAACCAGTTCCAATGCTTCGGCTTTGTCCATCTTATTCAGGTTGGTAATGACCACATTGCAGTCGAACAGCAGGGGGACTGGGCCGGAGGCGCAAGAGGCCATCAGTTCCTTGAAATATGCCCTGCCCTGATCGGTAACAGAATAGATGGTCTTATCCGCAAACTTGCCGCCTTTGACAATATCACTTTTCAGATACCCTTTCTCACTCAACTGAAGGACTTTACGGTAAATAGAGGGTACGCTTATTTTTGTCCAGCGGGAAAAATGGTGGTACTCCACATCCTTTTGAATGTCATAGGCGCTTCGAGGTTTCTCCAGTACAATACCAAGTATGACCAAATCGATCGACGACATAACGATACCTCCGGTTTTACTTTTGTTGATAGTACCATTGTTGATAGTGAAAGTCAAGGGGATGTGTTGACCTGTTTCATTCGGGAACGTTATCTGATGACAGATAGGGGTCCGGCTGCGCGTCAGCAGCCGGACCCCTTAGCCTGTAAAAAATGTTTTTCGGTGATCCCCGCATAGGCCGTCAGGCCCGTGGGCAATTTGAAATGACCGATGCTTCAATGTAGAAATAAAGCGCTCATGGGCCAACAGGAAGGACACGGGCGTCAGGAGAAACACGGCCCGCCGAAAGCGGGACTCGGACCTTTGGCGCATATAACCCATTTGTATTTGTATGACGTATATCTCGCAAAAGCGAATCAGTCATACCGCTGTCTGTGGCTGGTTATGTGGTCAAAACTGTGGCGAAAGCAGTTCAGAATGGATTGACCCATGCAAGAATTGCGTCGCAGAACAAAGAGAAGGTCGAGGGGAGAACGTCTAACTCGGTTCCCTTCGACCTTTCTTATAATGAGAACCACACAAATCTCTCGGGGGCTGAAGGCGCACCGTGCTACATATTTGTATTGTTACAAGAATGGCGGCATTTCGCTCGTCTGTACGAACTTTTTTCAGAACTCAAATTATTTGCTCCCTTTTTTCTTGAACGCCACCCGATAGACCGCCAAAGAAACCAAGATGATAATCACCATCAGGATGGACTGGATGGAGGAGTAAATTCCGCCAAGCACCAGCGCCAGAATCAGCGCCAGCGCCACAGGCAGTGTGGCTACCTTCAGGTTCTTCAGTACAACAGGGATCACCATAGGACCTACCAATGCGGGGAACATATTGTCAAAGGCAGGGGAAACCACCGGGTTGGTAAGAAGCGGTGTCATGATTGGAGCCAGAAAAAGCATACCACAGAATACGATGGCAGTGGTTACGAAAGAGGATGTTGCCACCGCGATGATAGAGATGACCCGTCCCTTCTCGCTGCCCTCCTCACAGTTCATGATGTTCATAGCATTCAACGCAGCAGGCAGCTTCATGTTCTGGATATTACCAGTTGAGGATGCCAAATAGACCGCACCAGGCCCGATAATGGGGAACATAGAAAGTTTTTCGCACACACCAGTCACCGCAAAGATGAGCATGATAGGGGCTGCTGCCTTAATGGTAAGTATCCAGTCCACGTTTAGTTCAAAGACCATACAAACTGCAAACGGAACCAGAAGGAAGAACACCCACACGATCAGGGTGCTGATTCTGCCCATACGATGAATCTTATTGTCAAAAGGGCTGAGCGGCTGGACGGCACTGTTTTCTTTTTTCATGACAATCCCTCCTTATCAGATCAGAGCCGTGACCAGACAGGCGGAAGCCATGCCAGCGATCATGCTCAAAGAAAATGCAAATTCCTTCAGTGCAGGGTGCTTTTTTCCAAGGCTGTTCAGGCCGATCATTGTCCCGGCGGACACCACGATGGTGACTACTGATGGGATGTTGGTCACATCCACCAGATAGGAGGCGGACAGCGTGGCCATCATGCCAAGAAACATAATGTTGGGGACCGCCTTGCCAAAGCTGTTGGTGTCAGCGGTAACAGACTGCATCTTGGTGTCAAACCGGCGCAGGAGCAGCGCGGAGAGGCTGGACAGAAACACGCCCAAGGTAACAACCCAGAGCAGAGAACCAAACACATCGGGGGAGAAATCAGCGCTGCCAAGGCTGTCAAAGCCGAAGGAGGTCACCGCCATATTGGCCGCCAGCGTTTCATAGGTGGCAGAGCCGATAACAGACAGGCGCAGCCAGGGAAAGAACTTGCCCAGCGCCGGCAGCAGGATCATGTAGCTGATGATGATGGGCAGGGAGGGGACAATGGAGAAAATGGCGCTGCTTTTGACCACCTTCATCAATTCGCCTTTGGTAAAACCCATCTCCAGCGCCCGCTTCCAGGCTGTCCGAAAGAAAATGACCGCCTGTACCAATACGACCAGGATGGCCAGGGCACAGAAAATGAACATTACGGGACTGTTTGCAACATAGGAATAAAGCTTATCCATTTTTATAGCCTCCTTCTAATTCACAGTTTAAAAACTGCCGGCCTTGATCTCTGCCGGAATCAGAGAACGGTACTCCGATCCGTTCTTGGCCTGCTCCATATCGTTCCGGGCAGACTGGATCAGTTGAGGCTGTTCCATTAGGTCCAGGGCCGTCCGTGCCAGTACGGAGGCTGCGGCTGTCATGCCCCTGTGTGCAATGGAGGATTTCCCCTGTGCCACAGCCAGCCAGGAATGGGCAGGCGTACCCAGAGCAAAGCAGGCGGAACCAAACCAGGCGGTGGGAACGGTCCAGCTCACATCGCCCACATCAGTAGAGCCAACCTTTAGGGGGATCGGTGGAATACATACATCAGCCATCGCCCCCTGGAACAGGTGCTTACCCTTTTCTCCCAGAAGTTTGACCGCCATGCCCTGGTACATGGTCCAGTCGCCTGGATCCCCGACTTTGTGGAAGGTCTGGGCATAGTCCAACTCCTCTTTGGTGTAGTTCAGAGGGAGGAGCTCCTGCATATGTTTGAATACCAGTCCGTCCAGCGTCTTATTTTGCAGCACATCGGCGTAGGAGCTGACCACTTGGATCTTCACCTGCGTTTCCGTCATCAGCGCCGCACCCCGGGCGATATTGTGGACACGCTGCACCAGATCATAGGTCTGGTCCGTCTGGGGCGCCCGGACCGAGTAGATCACCTGGGCATGGCCCTGGACCACATTGGGCGCATCTCCGCCAGTATCTGTGACGGCATAATGGACCCGGGCTTCAGGAATCATGTGCTCCCGCATATAGTTCACGCCCACATTCATCAGCTCCACGGCATCCAGGGCCGAACGGCCCAGGTGGGGAGAGGCAGCTGCGTGAGCCGACTTTCCGGTGAAGTCATAGATGATCCTGGCGTTTGCCAGAGAGGATACAGATCCGAAGGTGGCGGAATAGGGGTGCCAAGCCAAACAGGCGTCACAGCCGTCAAAGCATCCCTCCCGGACCATAAATGCCTTTCCGGCTCCGCCCTCCTCAGCGGGGCAGCCAAAATAAATCACGGTGCCCGCTCCGGGATGTTCCATCAGATAGTCCTTCACAGCCACAGCCGCCTGCATACAGCCGGTCCCCAAAAGGTGATGTCCACAGCCGTGTCCCGGCCCCCCGGGAACAATGGGGGCGGGCTCTGTCACATCGGCCTGCTGCGACAGGTTGGGAAGGGCGTCAAATTCACCCAGCAGCCCCACCACCGGGTGTCCGCTGCCATAGCTGGCCCGGAACGCGTTGGGAATTCCCCCTATCTCCTCCTCCACGGTAAAGCCCTCTTTACGCAGCAGCTCCTTCTGCAATTTGGCGGACTTGTGCTCCTGATAGCGCAGTTCCGCAAACTCCCAGATCTGATCTGCGGCCTGTTCAAAGCACGCCTTTTTGCCCTGGATCAGGGCGTCCAACAGTTCATAGTCCATACTCGTTCTCTCCTTCTTGCGTACTGACTTCATATTCTGTTCTTATGGGACGATGAGGTCCCCAGGGTTTTGAGGCATCAAAATCTGCCTCCAGACAATCTGCTCCAACCGGGGCAGATCCTTTCTTTCCTCATCAGTCAGCCTATATCTGTTTTCTTTGTCGTAGAGCACTTCAAAAAACGGGAGCAGCCGGCAATCGTATCGATCTCCCTCCAGTTCCTGACATAAAATATATACTGGCTTCACCTTCAGATCGGAAATGTGTACAGCGGGCACTCCGGTTTCGGCGGTTCCTTTTGCCAAGTCAAACCGAACAATGTAAGTCAGCTTAGAATTTCGGCTCAGTGGATGATAACTGACAAAATCACCAAGTGAATAAATGATCAGATGCTGTTTTCCATCTGCGGTTCTGTATCGCTCCATGGGCTGACTTACATGGGGGTGGGACCCAAGCACCACATCCACTCCCAGCTCTGCAAGCTTGTGACCGGCCTCCACAATATTTTTGTGAGGATACATCTCAAATTCCCAGCCCCAGTGGACGGAGGCGATAATGCAATCCGCCCCTTTCTCTCTGGCGCGGGCCACATGGCGCTCCACCAGGGAGAAGTCCGGCGCCTCGTCGTTAAAACGGACCTCATTGATCAGATGCTTTTTCTCATACTCGTTGCCGTTCATATCGCAGGTGTAAGAGAGCAGCGCAATTTTGATCCCGTTCCGCTCCACCACCAGGACATCTTCCTGCTCCGCCGGTGTGCGGTTCGTTCCGGAGTGGAGCGCGCCGCGCCGGTCCAGGCAGTCCAACGTATCCAGCAGACCCTGCTCCCCATAGTCATAGCAGTGGTTGTTGGCTGTGGAGAAGTAGTCGATCCCCAGCCCATCCTCTTGAAAGCGGTCCATCATGCCTTCGGAAGTGTTCATCTTGGGCGGATAGCCGATCATCTGGTTTCTGCCGATGGGAGCTGTGGAACACAGGTTGGTTTCCAGGTTGGCACAGGTGAAGGCGTCCTGGAAGTAAAAATCCCGGATCCCGTCAAAGAGATGGGCGGTATCCTCGTAGGTGAAGCAGTCCACCGCCATCAAATCTCCCCCAGCCGTAACCGTCAGCCGGGCCTCGGGCCGGAAGTCCTCCGGCAGAGTAAATTGCAGGTTCTGGTTCCGGAAGTATGTCTCCAGGCCGGAGCCTTTCTCCGCAACCTCCAGCTGCCGTACCCAGCAGCGATAGGCCCATTTCAGCTTTTCCAGTCTGTTGGTGGCTACCTGATAACGGCCTTTAACTGGTTGGGGATAGCGGAACTGATTCCACATCAGAACACTGGCTGCCTTGGCCAGGACGATCCCAGCCTTGGTGGTTTTATACTTCAAAGTTTTGCCCACCTCACTTTTCTTTATTGGATTTAGTATAAAAATTAGGCCGAAAAAGTACAGGCAAATTCTGACGTTTCAACGGTCGATTACACGCAAAAGCCGCTCTCCTCTGCATAAGGCATCAAAATCATGTGCATATATTTGATATTTTTCTGTATAAATCAAGACCTCCGGGAAATCCGGAGGTCTTGTGTTTGGAGTATAAAGATGATCAGCAAAATCCAACTTTTCGGATGGACCAAAGCGATACCGCATTGAGAGAAAGTTTTTGAGTCATATCCAATTCATCCTCTACGTCCCGCTCCTCCAGATATACCGCAGGGTTACTGCTCTGCTCCAGGTAATCCAGCACATCCTGATCCATATGTGCGGAAAGATCGATTTTCAGCCAACTATTGTAGGTGCTGCCGTTTTCCCGGTCCATCAGGAATCGTTTGATGCGGTACCGCCCCGGCTCCAGCCCCCTGAGTCTCAAACGGACTGTTTCCTGATAGCGATCCTGCCGCAGATTCTCCAGAGATTGAAAGGGGTCTATATAGCACGGATGCCAGAGCAGTACAATATATCGTCCGGGCTTACGGCGGGTGACCGCCGCATGGTTCCCCTCCCAAAGCAGTTCTCCGCCCAGGGTGTTCAGGCCCCGCAGCACGGAGAATAGGGGGCGCTTGATCTGGCGGTAAAGATATAGGCTCAGAGGGTAGGAAAGCAGATCTGCGCGGACCGGCGCTTCGCTTTGGACGTTCAACTGAACGCCAAATCCGGAAACCTCCTCTCGAAGACTCATCAGTACATCCGCAATCAGCGCCGTGCGATGAAACTCTCCTGCCTCTACAATGGAATGGCCGGTCAATGTGTTCCATTCCATCAGGTACAGCGGAGCGGAGATCCCACACTCCGTCATCCATCCTCTGACCTGCATGAGGATACGGCGGTAGTACTGGCGGTAAAGCCGTTCAAAGGTAGCGGCGTCTGACGGCGGAGTCTCCTGGTTTGGATCTGCACAGGTAGTGAGAAAGTCGGTGCACTGCTTCAGAATTCTCTGCCCAGCCTCCTCTTTGGCCCATTCCGGCAAACCTCCGGGGATGACTCGAAATCCCAGTTGGATTTGCGGCAGTATCTCCCGAAGGAGACAAATAGTCTCCTTCAAAAGCTCTGGAGAACAGCCCGAAGATACATTCAGTTCAAACTTCCATCTGGCAATTTCCGCATGACCCAAGCGTCCCAACAGCAGCGACATGATCAGGCGGATCCCATCAAGCTCCTCCGGCGGGTCGATGCGGATCATCGGTGTAAATCCCAGTCGGATGATCTCCTCAAACAGCGCCAAATAGTCGAACTGATTCAACAGTGTCCAGTAAGCGGCCGGCGCCTGGAATACGTGTGTCAAGTGGATCCACTGGAAACCGATCGCCTCTTGGGCCTGAATCAGTTGAGCGTGAATTGTATTTTTTGTAATATTCTGTATATCTCCCACGGTAAGCAGTAAGTCGGGACGATTGAGCGGGATGCCTCGTTCCGGAAGAACAACTGTTTGTATTTGTACTGTGGTATCGCCCACAGTGTCATATGTCTCCACGAAGCGGGCCAGAGTTTCCAATGAATCACCTTGGCTGAGTTCAAGCCAGAGCTGCTCCTGACTGCCGGGGTGGCTGCGGCTTTCTCGACGGTACTGGGCAGGGGGGCAGCCAAAGATCCGCTGGAAGTACTGGCTCATGGAACGCGTGCTTGCAAACCCATTGTTCAGAGCGATCCGCGTGATGGACTCATCTGAATAGATTATGTCCTGCCGGGCACTCTCCAGGCGTAGCGCTGTCAAATATTCTGAAAATGTAACACCCAATTCCTTACGGAATCTACGGGACAGGTGCGCTTCTGAAATAAAAAACTTGCGTGCAGTAGCCTCTAAGGAAACCGGTTCCCGATAATTTTGCCGGAGGAAAGCCAAAACCGGAGCAATTTTCTTGTTATCGTCCTTTCGTTCGGAGACTTGTTCCTCATTGACAAAGTGGAGAAGCAGTATGTGCAAAACTGTCAACAGCTGCGCTTGGACGAGCAATTCATACCCCGTTTCCCGACGAAAATACTGCATAGCAGCTTGTGTGATCCCGCGTCTCAGATCATCATATAGCAGTTCCGAGGCCGAGGTCGAGGCGGTGGAGCAGCAGAGATAGCGCCGTTCAGATGCCTGTGGGCAAACCGTTTGAAGCCAATTCCTGGATATGTTAATCCACAGTAGCACATTCGGTCCGTTGCTCTCCAGCGCAAAAAAGTCGTTGTGATTCAAAACAGCACAGTGATTCTCTGTTAGTATACGGTTCAGATCAGGGCATTTCAGCGCTACGCTGCCCCGAAGGATCAGCAAAATCGACAGGCCGCTGTTGATCTGGCTGCCTGTTGTCTGGACACTGCCGAGATAAATCTTTGCGCTTTCCACCTGTGTTCCTCCTTCTCCATGAGGTGCTCTCTTAATTGTCTATACCTTACCATGTCCAGAAAAAAATGTCACCCAAAATATTCAGATACAATATATGAATAGCACCAAAACGAAATATTCTCGGGGCGGTATTGCTATAGCCCCAAGGGTCAACTATATCATTTTGGTAAGAATGATATAGTTGACCCTTGACACAATTATCTCTACTTGGTATAGTTTAATTATATCATTATAAGAAAAATGATAAAATTGACCTGAAGTGAGGTACAGGATGCGCACCTACGATTTTGCCAAAAACTATGAGAAGCTGCTTGCCCCGGATATCGTGGCCCTGCTGACTCAGATTCATGAATATAAAGGAGAACAGGCCCTGTCTATTGAGGCCAAGGCCGATACGCTGACCAAACTGGTGGAGATTGCCAAAATTCAGAGTACCGAGGCATCCAATAAAATTGAGGGAATCTATACCTCGGACGAGCGCCTGAAGAAGCTGGTGCAGGACAAAACTACCCCCCGCACCCGGAACGAGCAGGAGATCGTCGGCTACCGGGATGTGTTGGCCACCATCCATGAGAACTTTGACTATATCCCGCCAAAATCCTCTATGATCCTGCAGCTTCACCGCGATCTCTATAAATTCAGCGGTGCGTCCTACGGCGGGCACTATAAAACAGCGGACAATGTAATCGCCGAGACGGATGCTCAGGGAAATAGAAGCATTCGTTTTCAACCTCTTCCGGCCTGGGAGACGCCGGAGGCGGTGGACAGCCTCTGCCGAGCCTACGAGGAGGCTGTGGGGAAAGGTGACATGGACCCGCTGCTGCTGATTCCCATGTTCATTCTGGACTTTCTCTGTATTCATCCCTTTAACGACGGTAACGGCCGTATGAGCCGCCTGCTGACCCTGCTGTTGCTCTACCGGGCAGGCTATATCGTGGGCAAATATATCAGTATTGAAAAACTCATTGAGGAGAGTAAGGAAACCTATTATGAGGCCCTCCAGCAGAGCTCCCAGGGATGGCACGAGGGAGCCAGCGACTACGCCCCCTTTGTGCGCTATACCCTGGGCGTAGTGGCGGCGGCCTACCGGGACTTTTCCACCCGCGTGCAGGTTCTGGCCGTCAGTGGCATAAGTAAGCCGGACCGTATCCGGGAGATCATCAAGAGTACCCTGGGGAAGGTTACCAAGGCGGAGATCATCCAGCAGTGCCCCGATATTAGTAAAATCACGATACAGCGCACTCTGGCCGACCTGCAGAAGAGCGGAGAAATTCTGAAACTCAGCGGCGGGCGCTATACCGCCTATATCTGGAACCGGGAAAAGGAGTAAGAGAACATGATCACTGGTGAACTGAAAAACAAGATCGACCGTCTCTGGGAGACCTTCTGGACTGGCGGCATTACCAACCCCCTGGACGTGGTGGAGCAGATGACCTATCTCATGTTCATCCACGACCTGGATGCCGCCGACAACCAGCGGGCCAAGGAGAGCGCCATGCTGGGCCTGCCCCACAAGAGTATCTTTGCCGGTGAGGTGCAGGTGGGGGAGCGGACCATCCCGGGCGGCCAGCTCAAATGGTCGGTGTTCCACGACTTTCCCGCCGGGCAGATGTATTCCGTCATGCAGGAGTGGGTGTTCCCCTTTATCAAGAACCTCCATGCCGACAAGGACAGCGCCTATGCCAAGTATATGGGGGACGCCATTTTCAAGATTCCCACGCCCTTAATGCTGGATAAGATCGTCACCACCATGGACGAAATTTACGTCCAGGCGGAGCAACTCCACGATGCCGATGTCCGGGGCGACATCTACGAATACCTCCTGTCCAAGATCGCCACCGCCGGGGTCAATGGCCAGTTCCGCACCCCCCGGCACATTATCCGCATGATGGTGGACATGATGGCCCCCCGGGCGGACGACGTGATCTGCGACCCGGCTTGCGGCACCGGCGGCTTCCTGGTGTCGGCGGGCGAGTATTTAAGAGAGAACCGCAAAGAGGAAATCTTCTTCGACCGCCAGAAGAAGGACCACTACATGAACCACATGTTCCACGGCTACGACATGGACCGCACCATGCTGCGCATCGGGGCCATGAACATGATGACCCACGGCATTGACAACCCCTACATCGAGTACCGGGACAGCCTCAGCGACCAGAACACCGACCGGGAGAAATATACCCTCATCCTGGCCAACCCTCCATTCAAGGGGAGCCTGGATGCGGACATCGTGTCCGCCGACCTGCTGAAGGTATGCAAGACCAAGAAAACCGAGCTGCTGTTCCTGGCCCTCTTTCTGCGGATGCTCAAAGTGGGCGGGCGGTGCGCTGTCATCGTGCCCGACGGAGTGCTGTTCGGGTCCTCCAAGGCCCACAAAGACATCCGCAAGGAGATCGTGGAGGGGAACCGGCTGGAGGCGGTGGTCTCCATGCCCTCCGGGGTGTTCAAGCCCTACGCCGGGGTGTCCACGGCGGTGCTGGTGTTCACCAAAACCGGCCACGGCGGCACGGATCAGGTGTGGTTCTACGACATGAAGGCCGACGGATTCTCCTTGGACGACAAGCGTGTGGAGATCAAGGAAAGCGACATCCCCGACATCGTCAAGCGATTCCATGACCAGGCTGGGGAGAAGGGGCGAGAGCGCACGGAGCAGTCCTTCCTGGTTCCCCGTGAGGAGATCGCCGCAAACGGCTATGACCTGTCCATCAACAAGTACAAGAAGGTGGAGTATGTCCCCGTGGAGTACCCCTCTACTCAGGAGATTTTGGCTGACCTTAATGAGCTGGAGATGGAGATATCCGCAGGCCTAGCGGAGCTGGAGGAGATGGTGTAATGGCGAGATTAGAAGACATTTGCAGCATTAACATGGGCCAATCCCCTGAGTCTTCAAGTTATAATGAAAACGGAGAAGGAATGCCATTTTTTCAAGGCAATGCAGACTTTGGTGAACTTCATCCGAAGGTTAGAATTTGGTGCAATGCTCCCACAAAAATTGCAGAGTGTGGTGATATTTTAATTTCTGTGCGTGCGCCGATAGGAGCATTAAATATTGCTGATAAACAATGCTGTATTGGCCGCGGTCTTGCAGCGTTAACCGTAAACGAGACACTGTGTAGCCCAAAATATTTATGGTACGGGCTTGAGTGTAAGGTTGATGAACTAAACTCTAAAGGTACGGGAAGTACCTTTAAGGCAATTAACAAAAAAACTCTGGCTGAAACAGAAATACCACTGCCGCCATTGGAGGAACAGCGCCGCATTGCCGCCCTGCTGAACAAGGTCAGCGATTTGATTGCCAAGCGCCGGGCGCAGTTGGATAAGCTGGACTTGCTGGTCAAAGCCCGATTTGTGGAGATGTTTGGGGATATCACAGCTAACTCTAAAGAGTGGAAAAAGGAAAAGTTGCAGAGCCATATAGACATGATTACAGGGTTCCCATTTAATAGCAGTGGATATTCTGAAAATGGGGTTAAAATTTGTGGCGGGTTGATTATCATGCCAGATCAAATTAAATGGGATGAATGTAAATTTTGGCCAGATAGTCTGGGATATGAGCAGTTTTTACTTCAAGAAGATGATATTGTTGTTGCGCTTGATCGTCCATGGATAAGCGAAGGATTCAAAATAGGCGAGATACGGGCAGAAGATTTGCCGGCATTGTTAATACAACGAACAGCAAGGATTAGAGGGCGCGACATCACGCAACAGTTTTTGCTGTATTTGTTGAAGGATAAAGCATTTGAACAACATTGTACAATAACAGGGTCTTTGGTGCCGCACATATCAATCAAAGATATAAATGGTTATGAGGTCATACTTCCACCGTATGAACTTCAACAACAATTCGAGGAATTTTCCCATAAAATTAAGTCATTAAAGTTGAAGGCTCAGAAGAGCCTTGATAAACTGGAAATACTGAAAAAAGCCCTAATGCAGCAATATTTTGGGTGAGGTGCTAAAGATGTCAGACTGTACAATATATATTGATGAAGCTGGCGATTTGGGTATTGGACGGGGTACACAATGGTTCGTTTTGAGTGCAGTAGTTGTAGATAAAACTGTTGAGCAAAATATTAGAGCTAAAATTGCCCAGATTAAAACACAGATAAATGTGAATGAGATTCATTTACGAAAAATAACTGATTTTAATAAACGCGGCTTGATTGTTCGTGAGTTAAACGGTGAAGATTTTACTTACATGAATGTGTTGGTAGATACCAACAAGTTTGATAAGACCAAGATACCGTCGACGATTATTGCCTATAATTATGTGTGCAAATATTTGTTACAAAGAGTTTCTTGGTATTTGAGAGATACAGGAAAAGTGGGAGACATTATGCTTTCTGCTCGCGGTACGGCACGTGATGGAGAACTCATAGAATACATCAAAGATAAACTTTTACCATATCCGAATAATGCGATAGAATCTTCTGTTTTTGATAAAATATTGGCGCGGACCGCAGCTACATGGGATTTGCTGCAGTTAGCAGATGTATGTGCCACAACAATGTTTCTAACTTATGAGGTCAATGGGTACGGCTTTTCTGTTCCATGCTACTCCATGACCTTAGCGGATCATCTTTACCGGAAGAACGGAACAGTAGATAGCTATGGGATTAAATTTTTCACATCTGAGATGAAACCTAATGTCAATGAGTTGAAAACAACTCGCATATGCGCAAAAAAAGAAAGAACCCCCGGCACGACTACCACATGACAAGCATGCTGGTGAAACACCCTCGTGTGATCCGGCGACGTTCTTTCACATATAGTATATACAGTTTTCACGAAAATGTCAATAGAGAAAATAAAACGGATGTTCTATATCTGGGGGATATTTTATGACCAACTTTGATTTTCTCCTCTCCAACTCCCAATTTACCACCTTCGGGGAGGTGGCCGTCTCAGCGGAAAAAATCTATACCATCGACCCGGCGGCCTGTGTGCTCAACTGCCGCCGGGCGGTGGAGTTTGCCGTCAAATGGATGTACTCCGTGGACAGCGCTTTGGTCATGCCCTACGATGACCGGCTGGCCAGCCTCATAGACACCGCGGATTTCAGGGCCATCGTGGACCGGGACCTGTGGCAGCGCCTGAAGTACATCCGCCAGACGGGCAACGCTGCCGCCCACACCGGGAAGAAGATCACCCTGGAGCAAGCCCGGCTGTGCCTGGAAAACCTCTGGTACTTCATGGACTTTATTGCCTGTTGCTACGGCACCACTTACACCCCCGGAGCATTTGACCCGGCTCTGCTGGAGGAGCAGAACGCCGCCCCAGCTCCAGCTCCCGTGCCCGAGGTGGATCTGGCCGCTCTCATGGCGGAAAACCAGGCTCTCCGGGCAGAACTCACCGCCCGCCGGGAGGCCCAGCAGCCCAGCTATACCCCCAAGCCCCTGGACCTGTCCGAGTACAAGACCCGTAAGTTATATATCGACGCCATGCTTACCGACGCGGGCTGGACGGAGGGGAAGGACTGGCTCAATGAGGTGGAACTGCCCGGTATGCCAAACCAGAGCGAGGTGGGCCATGCCGACTATGTGCTCTACGATGACGCCCACCGCCCTCTGGCTGTCATCGAGGCCAAGCGCACCTGTGTGGACCCGGCCAAGGGCCGCCAGCAGGCCCGGGAGTACGCCAAGATTCTGGAAAAGAAATATGGACGCTGCCCGGTGATATTCCTCACCAACGGCTTTGACACCCGCCTGGACGACGGGGCCTGCCCGGAGCGCCGGGTGGCGGCCTTCTACTCCAAGCGGGACCTGGAGAAACTCTTCAACCTCCGGGCCATGCGGACCAGCCTCAAGTACATCCAGGAGGACCACAACATTGCAGGCCGCTACTACCAGGAGGGGGCAATCAAAGCCACCTGTCAGGCGCTGGCCCAGAACCGCCGGAAGGCCCTGCTGGTCATGGCCACCGGCTCCGGTAAGACCCGCACGGTCATCGCTCTGGTGAAGGTACTCCTCCAGCACGGCTGGGTGAAAAATGTCCTCTTCCTGGCTGACCGCAACTCTCTGGTCACCCAGGCCAAGCGCAGCTTTGTGAACCTGCTGCCTGATCTCTCTGTGACCAACCTGTGCGAGGAGAAAGACAACTACACCGCCCACTGCGTCTTTTCCACCTACCAAACCATGATGAACTGCATCGACTCGGTGGAAGATGGGGAAGGGAAACTGTTCACCGTAGGCCACTTTGACTTGGTCATCTGCGACGAGGCCCACCGCTCCATCTACAACAAGTACCGGGATATTTTCAACTACTTCGACGCGCCCCTGGTAGGCCTCACTGCCACCCCCAAGGACGAAATCGACAAGAACACCTATGAGGTCTTTGAACTGGAAAGCGGCGTGCCCACCTACGGCTACGAACTGGCCCAGGCGGTAAAGGACGGCTTCCTGGTGGACTTCCTTACCGTGGAGAGCAAGCTGAAATTCCTGGAGGAGGGCATCTCCTACGATGACCTGTCTGAGGAGGAGAAGGCGGAGTATGAGGCCACCTTCACTGACGAGAACGGGGAGCTGCCCGAGCGGATCGAGTCCTCCGCCCTCAACGAGTGGCTGTTCAATGAGGACACCATCCGTCTGGCCCTGAACCTGCTGATGACCAACGGCCTGAAGATCGACTACGGGGAGAAGCTGGGCAAGACCATCATCTTTGCCAAGAACCACCGCCATGCTGAGAAAATTCTGGAGGTTTTCGGCAAGGAGTATCCCCATCTGCCCGGTTACGCCAAGGTTATTGATAACTACATGACTTACGCTCAAAGCGCCATTGACGAGTTCTCTGACCCGAAAAAGCTGCCCCAGATCGCCATCTCTGTGGACATGCTGGACACCGGCATCGATGTCCCCGAGGTGCTGAACCTGGTGTTCTTCAAGAAGGTACAGAGCCGTGCAAAATTCTGGCAGATGATCGGTCGGGGCACTCGGCTGTGCCCGGGACTGGTGGACGGGGAGGACAAGACCAAGTTCTACATCTTCGACCTGTGCGGCAACTTTGAATTCTTCCGCATGAACAAGGGAAAGGCCACTGTCAACCAGATGGCCCTGCAAAGCGCCATCTTCTATCTGAAAGCTCAGATCGTCTACAAGCTCCAGGATCTGGCCTACCAGAACGAGGAACTGATTCCCTTCCGAGAGAAGCTGGTGGACGAAATGCTCCCTAAGGTGCAGCAGCTGGATCGGGAGAACTTTGCTGTGCGGCAGCACCTGCGGTATGTGGAGAAGTTCTCCGACCCGTCGTGCTACCAGGCCCTCAGCTATGAGGATACCCTATATCTGCGGGACGAGGTGGCCCCGCTGCTCCAGCCGGACATGGACGAAGCCAGTGCAGTGCGCTTCGACGCACTGATGTACGGCATTGAACTGGCCTATCTGGTGGGCAAGACCTACAAGAAAGCACGGAAGGATCTGGTGAAAAAGGTCAGCGGCGTGGCCAGAGTGGCAAATATCCCAGAAATCCGGGCGCAATCGGAACTCATCGAGAAAATCCTGCATACCGACTATCTGGACAACGCAGGGATCAATGAGTTTGAGCATATCCGGGAGTGCCTGCGGAACCTAATGAAGTATCTGCCTCACGACGGCGCAATTTACAACACGAATTTCACCGATGATATTCTGTCCGTAGAGTGGAAGGAGTCGGAGCTGGAGAACGACGATCTGAAGAACTACAAGGCCAAGGCTGAGTTCTATGTCCGTCAGCATCAGGACAAGCCCGCTATTGCCAAGCTGCGCTCCAATGTGCCGCTGACGGCGGAGGATGTAAAGGAGCTGGAGTCCATCCTCTGGAGCGAGGTAGGCACCAGGCAGGACTATGAGGCGGAAGTGGGCCAGAAGCCGCTGGGCGAGTTCGTGCGGGAGATTGTGGGTATGGATATGAATGCCGCTAAGGAGGCATTTGCCCAGTACTTAAGCGATGTCAACCTGGACAGCCGGCAGATCTACTTTGTCAACCAGATCGTGGAGTACATCGTCTACAACGGCGTGATGAAGGATCTGTCTGTGCTCCAGGAGCCGCCCTTCACAGATCGGGGAAGTATTGTGGAGATTTTCACAGATCTGTCCCTGTGGGCTGGAATCAAGAGCGTGATTGACCGGATCAACGCCAACGCGGCGGCGTAAAATTGTACCCATAGTAAATGAGGATAACGGATGTAACCTTTAGGTCGAATCTGTTGTCTTGATCCAACATCTTCTGTGCTAAAGAGATTCAAACGAATTTTCTATAAAGGCATTCTAACAGAACATCCGTTCTGCTAGAATGAAATCACAATCTGAATAGCCGCAAAATGCTGCACCGAGCAAAAGGGTGCGCTGGCAGCCAGTCAGCGTAGAATGAAAAGTCTCCACCGAATCGCCGGGCGCATGAGAAATATACGAAACAAGGCAGGTAGGTTCCTGCCAAGTGTCGAGTTGTTCTCATGTGCCCGGTTTTTATTTTTCTCAGAAGCTTCTTTGTCCGTGCCCGAGCAGTAGAGAGTTGTCCAAGCGCAGGTCGGAGAGGAGGTGCAGGTCAAGGAGACAAGACCGTAAAAATTATGCAGAGAAGAAAACATGAGGAGGTAACCTGAATGAAAAAATCGATCTACAAAAGCTATGACGAACTGCCGCTGATGCTGAATATGAAACAGCTCTCTGACCTACTGGGTATCTCAGATGCCAGCGCCTATGAGCTGGTGCAGGAGGAGGACTTCCCCTCTCTGCGCATTGGCAAGCGGATCGTCGTTCCCAAGGAGGAACTGCGGAGATGGATCTCTGCGCACACGAAGGGAGGACAGGAATGATGGGAAATCAGAAGCGAGATGTGAAGAAGTATTTCTTCATGCTCCCTAACGCGGTGTTCGAGTTGGGGCTTCATGTGTATGAGCTGGCCATCTACGCCTACCTGCTGCGGATCGAGGATCGGCGAACCTGGCAGTGCGTGGTCAGCTATCCCACCATCGCGGACAAGCTGGGGATCTCGGTCAACACCGTGGCCAAGTATGTAGGACTGCTGGAGGAACACGGCCTCATCGCTACGGAGCGTACCGACGTCATCACCCGGGACAATCTCAAGCGCAACGGCTGTCTCCGGTACACCATCCTGCCGATCCAAAACGCAATCGACCTGTTCCATGAGCGACAGCTGTCTGCGCTGGAGCAGGCAGCTGCGCAACAGCAAGCGGAGAAGTCTGGTGTGGAGTTCAGGAGTTCATTCCGCCTGATAAAGAGCAGAGCGCATGACCACGCCGCTACGCGGCCTGTGATGAGTTGTGTGCGGCGATGGATGTGCGGGTAGAGTACACGCCCCACCCAATCTGCGAGATGCGGTGTGCGGGCTGTGTGCGCCAAGCGTCCGGCTCTCCCAAACCAAAATGTTCGGGTGCAGCAGTCGTTCGATTTTAGTGCAGGATAAAGGCAGGGGGGCGCAAGCGACCCTCCCGCCGGTCACACCGTCCCGCAAAGCGGGGCGGCACAAGGGGTTGCGGGCTTTCGGAGGCGGGGGTCTAAGGTGGTCGGTTTGGATCAATTCGGGCGTCACAGGTGGCCGGAATGGAGCGGGAAATCCCGCAAGCACGCTGAAATCAAGGGGTTCGGAGGTGTACCCGCGGGGGTCACCTTGGGGATATTGGCCCGTTTTTGAGCCGATTTCCGCACTGTTTAAAATTGTGAATGTTCTGATAATAAAACGAGGTTCCAGTGGCTACTTTCTGTTTCTGTGGTACTGTGTTGCTAACAAGGAGAGGAGGTACACACCATGCGAGAGACGCTGGAAGACCTGTACTACGGGAACATCACGCCATGCGACCGCCAGATTCGTTCCGGCACACCCCTGATGAAAGCGATGGAGCAGTCGCAGGAGTGCGAGGAGCAACTCACCAAACTGCTGGATGGCGAAGCCCACAGTCTGCTGCTGCGGCTCATCAACACGGAGAACGAGATCGGCAGCACGCTGGCTCTGGAGAATTTCATCCTGGGTTTCCGTCTGGGGACTCACCTGATTCTGGAGGTACTGGACGAGGACGATGGCTGTCTGGTGGAACTGCTCCATAGAAACGACCGAAGGGAGGAGCAAGGATGACTACAAACCAACTGCCCATCCGCCAGTGCCGCTACTGCGGCAGTGACGACCTTGGGCTGGGCTGGCAACACGGCGAGGGGATCGTCACCTTCAAGAAGCACGGGATCCTGGGCAACCGGATGCGCTGTCTGATCTGCCGCCGCTGCGGCGCGGTGCTGTTCCAATGGGTGCCCCACAGGTTCTCGCCCATCCGATAGGCCACGCAAGTCCTGCGATGCAAATCAAAGATAAAAACCTCGGAGGTGAAACTTACAATGGCAAAGCGAAGACCGTCCGGCGACGGCATGGTCCGCAAGCGGGAGGATGGCCGCTAGGAGGGCCGCATCGTCATTGGTCACAAGGAAAAGGGCGACTCCATTTTCCGCTACATCTACGCAGACACCCAAAAGGAACTGACAGCCAAGCTTCGGCAGAATATCGAAGCTTTCCAGGGCGTGGAGCTCACAGAGCAGAGTAAAATGACGCTGGCAGAGTGGCTCGATGAATGGCTGGAGAAGCATATGACAGGCGCAGTTCGACCGGATACACTGGCGGAGTACCGCGGGGGGATCTGGACAACCACGTGAAGCCGTACATAGGGAAAAAGCTGCTGCTCAAACTCACAGCGGACGACCTGCAGGAGCTGTACCAGTTTCTTCTGAAACAGGGACGCGAGCTCCCTCGTCAGAATTGTGGTCCAGGACTGGCTCCGGCTACCGTCCGGGGAATCCACACCACGCTCCACCACGCCTTGAAAACAGCGGCAGACGGGGGACTGATCCCCTTCAATCCCGCTGAGAAAGTAGCCCCGCCCAGGGTGCAGAACGCACCCAAGCGGGTACTCACCCACGACCAGCTGGAGAAGTTCCTGTGCACAATTCGATTCGACCCCATCCGGCATGATTTCTTCTATACCGAACTGACCACCGGCCTGCGCTGTGGGGAGCTGTGCGGCCTAACATGGGAAGATTTCGACAGCGACGCCGGGACCTTAAAGGTGTGCCGCACCATCCACGCCCGAAAGGGTGGAGTGTTGGAGGCGGGAGACACCAAAACCTATACGGGCCAGCGGACGATCCTGCTCCCCCACAGCACCGCCCAGATCCTGCGGGAGCGGAAACAATCTGCTCTGACCCAGTGGATCTTCCACGACCCTCTCCGCCCGGAGCGGCCGGTAAATCCCAGCAGTGCATACCGAAGGCTCAAAGAACTGCTGGAGCAGGCTGGACTGCCCAGCATTCGCTTCCACGATTTAAGGCATACGTTTGCCACCCATGCCTTGGCCAGCGGAGTAGACGCCAAAACCCTGTCTGGCATTCTGGGCCACACCAAGACCAGCTTCACCCTGGACACCTACACCCGCGTCACCGGGGATATGCACCAAAACGCCGCGGAGATCGTGGGAAATGTGGTAACGGAATGGTTAGGAGATGAGCTGACCTTATGGCAAAACGAAGAAAACGGGGCGACGGCAGCCTCCACCTGAGAAAAGACGGCCGCTGGGAAGGCTGGGTCATGGTGGGCTACGATGAAAAAGGGCTCCCCAAAATGAAAAACGTACTGGTAAAAACCAAATCGGAGTGCAGTGCAAAGCTGAAAGCATTGAAGGCCAGCCTCCAGGAACAAAAGCCGGAGAATCCCAAAGGGGACATGACCTTCGGTACCTGGCTGGACCGGTGGTACCAGAGGTCGTGCAAGCCTAAGATCCGGCCCAAAACTCAGGCGGACTATGAAAATCGCATCTATCAGCACATCATCCCGGAGTTGGGCTCCATCCCCCTGGCCAAGCTGACTGCGGCGGACCTTCAGCAGTTCTATAACCGGCTGAAGGAAGGGGGCCGGCTCCTGCGGGTGGAGCAATACGGCCCTGGCCTGTCCGACCGGATGGTGAAGAGCTGTCATGTGACCTGCCGGGTGGCGCTGGATCAGGCGGTGGCCCGGGGGTTGATTTTGAAAAATCCCGCCCTCTTCTGCAAAGCCACCCCAGAGAGATGCAGGTGCTGACGGGGGAAGAGATCCAGCGGCTCTTGATCCAGGGGAAAGAGAACAACTGCTTCGAGCTGCTCCTGCTGGAGCTGACCACCGGCCTGTGCCGGGGTGAGATCCTGGCCCTCCAGTGGGACGACCTGAATGTTCAGACTGGGACGCTGCGGGTGGAGCGCCAGGTCCAGCGCATCCAGGGAGAATTGGTCGTCTCTCAGCCTAAGACCCGCGCCTCCAGCCGAAGTATCCTCCTGCCCGCCCCCATCCTGAAGATTTTGAAGCAGTATCAGCAGAATGTGAGATAACGGTGGATGTTCCCATCCCCGAAGAAAGAGGACTCCCTACTGGACCCCGCTGCGGTGCGAAAAAAGCTGGCCGCCGTGCTGAAGCGGGTGGGCTGCCCCGCCATCCGCTTCCACGATTTACGCCACACCTTCGCCACAAACGCCCTGAAGCATGGAATGGATGTGAAAACCCTGTCCACGGTCATCGGCCATGTATCCAGCGCCACCACGTTGAACGTGTATGCCCATGTCACTGACGAGATGCGGCAGAAGGCGGCGGACAAAATTGACTGGGCCATCACCGGGAAAGAACCGCCGCATGAGGAAACACCGAAACCGCCCAGCAGAACCGCCTTTCAGCCGGTCAAGGACAAGTACCGCAAACCGGGCACCGGGTGTATCTACCAGATCAATGAGCAACTGTGGGAGGGCCGCTACTCCCACAAGGTCAACGGCAAGCGTATGGTCCGGAACGTATACGCCAGAACGGAGGCCGAGTGCGAGGTAAAGCTGGCCGAGCTGATCTAGGGGATGCAGGAGGAGTTAGCTTCCCTGCGGAGGCAGAGTAAAGCCGGCTGAATACAGCAAACCGCCCTCCGGGAGCAGAGCTTCCGACGGGCGGTTTTTATGGTGGACGATACAGGACTTGAACCTGTGACCTCCCGCACGTCAACGTCGGTCTGATATTTTTTCTAATCTTTTTCGCTTATTTTTAGTCCTTTCCTCTCGAATCAATATATTTTCCGTCACTCTTTTGCCGTACTGGTTCCGTACATTCCACCGCCGTCTGTGGCTGGTTATGTGGTCAAAGCGTTTGGGGTGTGATTTTTGCAATTTGACCGTTTGCACAAATATGGTCAAAACAGCTCCCGCTGTTTTGATGTCCATGCCTGCCATGCACAAAAGAGAAATGTTTTGTATCCCCGTACAGCGGTAGTTCCTTCCTCGCATAGGGCAGTTTTCTCTTTTCATGACGCAGGAATTGCTGGGCTGCAAACTAAAGATAGAAACTTTTCACAGAACTGGAAAATGTGATGCCTAACAAAAAAGGTGGCCGCAAGGAAATACGAATTGTTTGATAATTCTGCGCCGTGCCCCTGACTTTTTTCTGCGGTATGTTGTGTCATTGAAAAGGAGGCGGCACACATACGAAACACCCTGGAAGATCTGTACTTCAAGAAAATTACATCCAGCGAACGGGACATCACTCCGGGTTTCGTTCTGGCAGATGCCATGGCCTGAGCAGAACAGTGCGTGGAGAAGCTTACTGCCCTACTGTAGGGAGAGGAGAAAGATTTGCTGCTCCGACTTCTCAATGCGGAGAACGAAATCGACAGTACCTTTTGTGCTCCATGTTGCGAGTGGGGACGAATCCATTGAGCAATATGCAATAGGCGTGGGTCGCCTCCAATGCCGCAGATGAGGCGGAAAAAGATTTTTCATGTTTTGTCAGAAAGCACAATACGCGGTTTCGTTTTTATGCTATACGCCGACTGCCGTCCTGGGTTCTGTCCAAGGGTCACACAGTCCACAATAAGATGTTTCAAATATAAACATCTTTTTCGTGAAATCAGGATTGTCTCAGAAAACCCGAGATATTACCATAATGATATATAAAAAAAGAACTTAGCACACTGCGTAGTTGGTGAAAATCACCACTTCGCTTGACAACCAAAATTCTGGTGTTTCTTTTTAAAACACTCAAAAGAGGTGTTTTCATGAAGCTGCTGGTCATTGCAGACGACTTTACCGGAGCTGTAGATACTGGCGCACAGTTTAAGGCGAAAGATGTCCTAATCCGGGTTGGGGGGGAAGAGGCGCTTCTTCCGGGGACAGACCGCCAGACTCAGGTTCTGATCCTTGATGCAGAGACCCGGCACATGGGGGCGGAGGAGGCTTATTGGACAATTTACCAGATTGTTTCCCGGGCGGTGGAGCTGGGTATCTCCTGCATCTATAAAAAAACCGACTCCGGCCTGAGGGGAAATATCGGGAGTGAGCTGAGCGCCATGCTCTCTGCCTCTGGTCAGCCCAGGCTCCATTTTATCCCCGCCTTTCCCCTGCTCAAACGCACCACATCGGGTGGTATCCATTACATTGACGGCTGTCCTGTGGCGGAGAGCGTATTTGGCCGCGATCCCTTTGAACCTGTCCTCCATTCGGACGTCCGGGCGATCATTGCGGAACAGAGCAATACGCCAACCACTGCGATGGAGCACGGCGTTGAGAGGGAGCTGCCAGAGGGAATTTTGATCTATGATGCCTCCACAGGCCGGATTCTGGAGGAAATTGCCCAGGCACTGAAGGCCAGGGGAGAATTGAAACTGGTGGCTGGATGCGCAGGATTTGCCTCTGTGCTTCCTGGTGCACTTGGGTTGATTCCCGGCAGAAGCCAGATGCCGCCGCTGCACCAGCGGTTTCTCACCATCTGCGGGAGCATCAATCCCATTACCCTGCAGCAGCTGGATACGGCGGAGAAACAGGGAGCGCTGCGGCTCCAGCTTACCCCGGAGCAAAAGCTGAATCCAAGCTGGCTGCACAGCGCGGATGGGGAACAGGCCGTAGATCTCTGGTTTCGTCAGATCCAGAAGACTGATTTTGCGGTCATTGAGGGAAATCAAACCGGAGAGGGAGACGCCACCAAACGGTATGCCCAAGCGCATGGGATGGATCTGGAGACCATACGTCGTCAAATTTCCATGACTCTGGGCGGTATTTTGGAGCAACTGCTGCGTCTGGGGCTGGAGGCCACCATTTTAGTGACCGGCGGCGACACACTGCTGGCTTTTATGGAGCACATCGGGCAGAGCGCTCTGATTCCCATTGGGGAACTGGCTCCTGGCGTGGTGCTGTTCCAGATTGAATACAGGAAGAAACGGTATAATATCATTTCAAAATCCGGCGGATTTGGGTCCGCTGACTTACTACTCGATTTAAAAAAGATCATTGACCAGAAAACATCGAAGGAGGAATTGGTATGTTGATGCAATATAATCTAAAGATGCCCCACGAAATTTATAGTGGGGAAAACGCAATGAAGAACTTAAAAGACATTCTGATAAAGAATCAGGTGAAGAAGGCGGCCGTCTTTACTGACAAGGGAATTCAGGGAGCCGGCCTGCTGGATTACCCTATGGAGCAGATTCAGGCGGCTGGTGTGGAGACGATCATCCTCAACGAACTGCCCCCCGAGCCCACTTACAATCAGGCGCAGATACTGGTGGACGCCTTTAAGGCCTCCGGCGCCGACTTTATTGTGGCCGTGGGCGGCGGCAGCGTCATGGATACCGCTAAGCTGGCTTCCATTCTGGCAACGGATGAGTACAGCGTCAAGGATCTGCTGGACGATCCAAGCCGAGGCAGGAAATACATCAAATCCCTGATGATTCCCACCACCGCAGGGACCGGAGCCGAGGCCACCCCCAACGCCATTGTGGCGGTCCCAGAGCAGGAGCTGAAGGTGGGCATCGTCAATGATACCATGATTGCCGATTATGTGATTTTGGATGCGGTAATGATCAAAAATCTCCCAAGAAAAATTGCCGCCTCCACCGGTGTGGATGCCCTGTGCCATGCCATTGAGTGCTGGACCAGCAACAAAGCGAATCCCTTCAGCGATGTGTTTGCCATGCAGGCCCTGGACCTGATCTTGAATAATATCATGACCGCCTGCGATGACCCAAACGCCATGGGCGCCAAAAATAAGATGCAGATCGCCAGCTTCTTTGCCGGCGTGGCCATTACTGCCTCGGGCACCACAGCCGTCCATGCCCTAAGCTATCCCCTGGGAGGTAAGTACCACATCGCCCACGGCGTGTCCAATGCCATCCTGCTGGCCCCGGTTATGCGCTTTAACGAGCCGGTGTGCCGGGAGAAGTTTGCCGCTGCCTACGACCGGTGTGTCCACGGTGAAAAGACTTGCGCGACGGCAGAAGAAAAGAGCGCCTATTTGGTGGCCTGGATGGAGAAAATCGTCAAGGATCTGGAGATTCCCACCAGTTTGAAGGAATTTGGAGTGCCTGAAGAGGATCTGGACAGTCTGGTGGAGGCGGGTATGCAGGTCACCCGCCTTCTGGTGAACAATCTGCGCCAGGTCACGCCAGCAGATGCCCGGGCTCTGTACCGGGAAATTCTGTAATCATTGGTTCGGATTGATTTTCAGGAAAAGAGGAACTGTTATGAAAAATGTGGAACTGAAAGGCATTATTGTCCCCATTGTCACCCCCATGTACCCGGAAACTGAGGATGTGAATATTCCGGAACTACGCAACCAGATTGAGCGCCAGATTGCTGGCGGCGTCCACGGAATTTTCACCTTCGGCACCAATGGAGAGGGGTACATCCTGAGCATGAAGGAGAAAGAGGAGGTTCTGGAGGCCGCCATCGACCAGGTGAAAGGCCGGGTTCCAGTCTATGCCGGTACGGGCTGTATCTCTACCCGGGACACCATCTACATGAGCAAGCGGGCTGAGGAGATGGGAGCCGACGTGCTGTCCATCATTACCCCCAGTTTTGCCGCCGCCAGCCAGAAGGAACTATATGACCACTATGTAGAGGTGGCCAAACATATAAATATTCCCATCGTTCTTTACAATATTCCGTCCCGTACCGGCAACAAGCTGCTGCCTGAGACGGTGGCCAAGCTGGCCAAGGACGTGGACGTCATCCTGGGCGCCAAGGACTCCAGCGGCGACCTGGACAATCTGAAAGCCTACATCCGGGAGACCCGGGATCTGGACAAGAAATTTGCCGTGCTGGCCGGCAACGACGGCAGCATTCTCACCTGCCTGAAAGAGGGCGGAGCTGGCGGTATCGCCGGCCGGGCCAACCTGTACCCCAAGGCGCTGGCATCTATCTATAACTGCTTCATGGCCGGGGATGTGGACAAGGCCCAGGAGTATCAGGACTCTGTGGCAACCCTCCAGCGGGTGTTCAAATTCGGCAACCCCAACACCATCATCAAGAAAGCGGTCAACTTGCTGGGCTACCCCGTGGGCGACTGCCGCAAACCCTTCAACTACTTATGTGACGAGGGCGTTGCCGAGCTGAAGGCAGTGCTGAAAGAAAACAAAGAGAAGGGCCTCTGCTAAGGCGGTACGGATACCGCGTTGTATAAGGAGGTTATTATGATGAACAGACCCATTCTTGGAATTACCATGGGGGACCCCTTTGGAAATGGCCCGGAGATCACCGTCCGTGCGCTGAATGACAAGACAATTTATGACCGGTGCCGCCCTCTGGTGGTAGGCGACTTGACCAGCATGGAGTACGCCCTGAGAGTTGCCGGAAAGGAGTCCGGCATTAACCTGGAGCTGAACCCGGTGCAGAAGGTCCAGGACGCCAAGTTTACTTACGGTACCATCGACGTATTGGACCTGGGGCTGGTGCCTGCGGACCAGATTCCGGATACCGCTAATCAGGACGAACCCAAGCCCTTCGGAATCGGCGCTTGTGCTCTGGGAGGCGAGGCCTCCTTCCAGTATGTGAAGAAGGTCATCGAACTGGCCATGGCCGGGGAGATTGACGCCACAATCACCAACGCCCTGAGCAAAGAGGCTATCAACATGGCCGGCCACCACTACTCCGGTCATACAGAGATTTACGCTGATTACACCCGCACGGACAAATACACCATGATGCTGGCCCATGAGGATCTGCGGGTGGTTCACGTCTCCACCCATGTCTCCCTGAGGGAGGCCTGTGACCGGGTGAAGAAGGCCCGGGTCCTGGAGTGCATCCGCATTGCCAACGAGGGCTGCAAAGCATTAGGGATTGAGAACCCCAAGATTGGTGTGGCCGGACTGAATCCCCACTGCGGAGAGAACGGTATGTTTGGGACAGAGGAGATTGAGGAAATCCAGCCCGCCATTGACGAGGCCCTAGCCGAGGGAATCAACATCCCGGAGAAAAAGCCCACTCCTCCGGACACTGTGTTCTCCAAGGCTCTGGGCGGTTGGTACGACATTGTGGTGGTCATGTACCACGACCAGGGGCACATCCCCTTGAAAGTGAAGGGCTTCGTCTACAATAAGCAGGAGAAGCACTGGGAGGCGGTGGCCGGCGTAAACGTGACGCTGGGCCTGCCCATCATCCGGGCTTCGGTGGACCATGGCACCGGCTTCGGCCACGCGGGCAGCGGACACGCCAATGAGCTGAGTCTGATCAACGCCATGGATTACGGCATCCGTCTGGCGGAGAACAAGAAATGAGATTTGTGACGGAAGGGAAGGAAGCAAGATGAAATTTGTGATGACCCAGGCCGTCTGTCCCGAGGGTATGGAGCTTCTGAATGGAGTGGCCGATGTCTATGTGGCGGATAACCAGGACCCCAACAATTATCTGGACCAAATGCAGGACGCAGACGCTCTCATTGTGCGCATCGCCAAGTGTGACGGCCACGTAATCGAACACAGTCCCAATTTGAAGGTCATTGGACGCACCGGAGTGGGCTATGATACTGTGGATGTGAAAAAGGCCACTGAACTGGGCATCCCTGTGGTGATTACCCCTGGAGTCAACAACCGCAGCGTGGCGGAGCACACTGTGGCCATGATGTTCGCCCTGTCCAAGAATCTGGTGGAAGCCCAGAACGAGATGTGCGCCGGAAACTGGGAGATCCGCAGCGCCAAGAAGGCCTTCGAGCTGGAGGGCAAAACCGTGGGAATCATCGGTATGGGCGCTATCGGTCGGGAAGTAGCGAAGATTTGCGCTGGCTGCGGCATGAAAGTGTCGGGCTACGATCCCTTTATGAGCCGGGAGAAGATCGAGGCTCTGGGGGCGGTGTACTACGAGAACTACGAGGATCTGCTGGAGGAGGCCGATGTGGTGACCATCCACGTGCCCCTCACCGATCAGACCCGGGACATGATTACTCTAAAGCAGCTAGTCACGATGAAGCCCACCGCCCTGCTCATCAACTGTAGCCGCGGCGGCATCGTAAACGAGGCCGATCTGGTGGAAGCGCTGAAGGGCGGCGTCATCGCCGGTGCGGGCACCGATGTGTACTGCAGTGAGCCGCCGAAAGCGGATGATCCTCTGCTTCACTGCCCTAACCTGGTGCTCAGTCCCCACTCTGCCGCTCAAACTCGGGAGGCCGTCATCAAAATGGCTCAGATGTGCGTCAAGGGCTGCCTGGCAGTGTGCCGGGGCGAGAAGTGGCCCTATGTGGCGGATAAGGCGGTCTATGACCACCCCCGCTGGGCGGGTGCCAAAGATGCTGAGGTCTGATCCATGGGCGGAATTATGCAGACGCTGAGCCGACAGCGAACCAGAATCTTTCTGGTCAATCTTTTATACTTTGCGGCGCTGTTGGGAATCGGCGTATTGATTTTTCTGATGAATCTGGGAGGTGCGGTCTATCTGCTGGCCGCTGTGTGCGTCATGTGCTATCTTGTTCTCCTCCGCCCCTTCAGCCGCCGCTATGTGGGCCAGGTGCGGGAGGAGATCCTCCGGCGTACGGTGGGACAGAACCTGGAGAACTACTGCTATGAGCCCAAGAGCGGCGTAACGGCGGAACAGGTCCAGGCCAGCGGTCTGATTGCTGCCACTCAGCCCAAGGCATTCTTCAGCCGTGAGCACGTCACCGGAAGCCTTGGGGGCATAGAAATCGAACTGGCGGACGTGTCCTTCCCTATTCTGGAAAATAAACTCAACGCCATGTTCAACGGCTGCTATGGGAGGCTCCGGTGTTCAGGCGCATCCCTGCTGGAGATCCTGGTAAAAGGCGGGAGATGCGAGCAGACAGAGCTCCCAGCCAGGGAAAAGAAACTGCTGGAACAGGCGTGTTCCTACATCCCCGGCAGCCTCTATCTCCGTACGCAGGGGGATGAGATGGAGATTTTGGTGCGGGGACGGTTTCTGGGATTTCGGATCAATCCTCTGATGCAGCTGACCGAGTCCACGCTGAACGCCTCTCCGCTTCCGGAATTGAAGCCGCTGCTGGAATTGCTGCAGCGCATGGCGCGAAACGGGAAAAAGGAGGGATAAGCATTGGAAATCAAAGAACAATCTGGACTCCGGGCGGTGCTGCAGGATGTGGAGATCCCTCAGGTCTATGTAGTGCGTCAGCACTTTGAACGGGACGGCATTCCGGATATCCCAGCTTATCTCCACGAGAAGCTGAACCGGGGAGATTTGAAGTCCCGCATCCGCCCCGGAATGAAGGTGGTGCTCACCGGAAGCAGCCGACAGATCGCCAATATGCCCGTCATTCTGCGGGAGTTGGCCCGGTTTGTAAAAGATCGGGGCGGAGAACCCTACATCATCCCCGCCATGGGCAGCCACGGCGGCGCCACGGCCGAGGGCCAGCGGGAGATTTTGGAGAGCTATGGCATTACCGAGGACTTCTGCGGCTGTCCCATCTTTTCCAGCATGGAGACGGTACAGGTGGGCACCATGGCCTGCGGCGACGAGGTGCGTATGGACCGCTTTGCTTACGAGGCGGACGCTGTCATTGTGGTGGGACGCATCAAAGGGCACACCGCTTTCAGGGGGCCCTATGAGTCCGGGCTCATTAAAATGATGGCCATTGGTCTGGGCAAGCGGGAGGGAGCAGACTCCCTTCACCGGGCCGGCTTTCGGGTATTTGGTGAGCGGCTTCCTGAGTATGCGAAAATTGTTTTTGACCACTGCAACATCATTTTCGGAGTGGGAACCATTGAAAATGAGTTCGACCAGAGCTGCCGCATTGAGGTGCTCCCTGCCGAAGAGATCTTCGACAAGGAACCTGAGCTGCTGCGGTACGCCAAGAGCCGTATGCCCCGCCTTCTGTTTCCGGAGACGGACATCCTCATGGTCCAGGAGATCGGCAAGAATTTTTCTGGTAGCGGCATGGACCCCAACGTGACGGGCACCTTCGGCACCCCCTATGCTTCCGGTGGAATTCGGAAACAGCGCACCGTAGTCTTTGACCTGTCGGAAGAGAGCCACGGCAGCTATATCGGCTTGGGAAAGGCGGACATCACCACCAAGCGCACCTTCGAAAAGCTGGATACCAACGCCACCTATTTCAATATGATCACTTCCACCGTTCTGGGTGTGGGGAAGATCCCCATGGTAATGGAGGACGACAAGCTGGCCATTCAGACAGCCTTGAAAACCCTCACCGATGTGGACCATCGGCACATTCGGATGGTGTATATCAAAAACACTCTGTCTCTGGATACGGTCATTATCTCTGAGGCTCTCCTGAAAGAAGCAGAAGGTATGAAGAAGGTGGAAATTGTCGAGGGACCCCGTCCTCTGCGATTTGATGCAGACGGTAATCTGCTGGATTTCTCGTAATTCAAAAAGGAAAGGAGATTGGAACATCTATTATGAAACGAGACAGTAAATATATGCTGGATATTGTTCCAGGCATTGTGATTGCGGCCTTTTCCCTGTTTTACCTGGTCCAGATTCCAGGAATTCAGGCCTTCAACGGGTTGGGCTCTACTCCGCTGGACAACCACTTTGTTCCGTGGATGTGGGGAGGAGCACTGCTCTTCCTGGGTGTGTGGCTGATCGTCCGCGGCTTTTTTAAGCATAAGCGCTTTAAAGCGGCCGGCGGGGCAGTTCAGAAATTCAACTTGGGAAAAGCAATTTCGGACAAGGGTGAGGTGATCGCCAGCTTCATCGCCCTCACCATCTATGTCGCTCTGATGGAGCCCATTGGCTTTGTCATTATGACCATCATCTACACGTTTGCCCAGATCCTCATTCTGACTCCCCGGGAAAAATGGGGGAAGAACTTTGTGCCGGCTGCCGTTGTGGCGCTGATTGCTGGAATCTTGCTGTACTACATCTTCAAAATTCAGCTGAGTGTCCTGCTTCCTTCAGGCATTCTGAGCACATTTGGACTGTAAGGGAGGGAAAACTATGATTTTGGAAGGTCTGCTTGCGGTCATCCAACCCTTTACGATTGTTCTTATTGCAATTGGTGTCGTTGTAGGTATTATTTTTGGTTCAATCCCCGGCCTGACGGCTACCATGGCCATTGTCATGTTCCTGCCGGCCACCTACTCCATGACAGCTTCACAAGGTATCTCTATGCTGATGGCCCTGTACATCGGCGGTATCTCCGGCGGCTTGATTTCTGCTATCCTGCTGAACATCCCGGGAACTCCGTCCTCTGTAGCTACGGTCTTTGATGGCGGCCCTATGGCCAAAAAAGGCCAGGCGGGCAAAGCATTGGGCACTGGTGTGGTATTTTCCTTCTTTGGAACCATTATTGGGATTGCCCTGCTGGTGGTGTTGACGCCCATTCTGTGCGATGTGGCTCTGATGTTCCAGGCCTATGAATACTGCGCCCTAGCAGTGTTCTCCCTGTCCATGGTCATCGCCCTCACCGGCCATGATATGCCCAAGGGCCTGATCAGCGCTGTTCTGGGGGCCCTGCTGGCCACCGTCGGGCTGGCCCCCATCGACTCCCGTCCCCGCTTCACCTTTGGCATCTATCAGATGAACAACGGCTTTGCTCTGGTGGTCCTGCTCATCGGCCTGTTTGCCATCTCAGAGGTTATGGCCTATGCGGAGACCGTCCGCCAGAAGCAGGAATATACCATCAATGAGGACTTCAAGATCAAGGGTGCTGGCTTTTCCTTCAAGGAGTTTGTAGAGCAGATCCCCAACATGATCGTTTCCGCCCTCATCGGCGTGGGTATCGGCATTCTCCCCGGCATCGGCGGCGGCGTGTCCTGCATGATCTCCTACACCGTGTCCAAGAACACCTCCAAGCACCGTGAGCTGTACGGGACCGGCATCATGGACGGCGTGGTGGCCTCTGAGACCGCCAACAACGGTACCATCGGCGGTGCAATGATCCCGCTGCTGTCCCTGGGTATCCCCGGCGACGCCGCCACCGCTATGCTGCTGGGCGGGCTGCAGGTCCACAACGTGGCCCCCGGTCCCCTGATCTATGAGAAAAACGGCCAGGTAGTGTACGCCATCTTCTTTGCTATGGTCATTGCCGCCATCTTCATGCTGTTCTTCATGCTTTTAGGTATGCGGTTCTTTGTCCGGGTACTGAAAGTGCCCAAGAATTATCTGCTGCCTGTGGTGTTGGTCCTGTGTGGCATTGGCGCCATCGGCGAGGCCAACATGGTCTTTGACACCTACGTTATGGTGGGCTTTGGCCTGATGGCCTATTTGTTGGTAAAGGCAAAGATTCCCACTGTCCCCATGATTCTGGGCTTTATCCTGGGGCCCACATTTGAAGAAAATCTGCGCCGCTGTTCTCAGCTGGCCTCCAGCGACCCATTCTGGAATCACCCCATCTTTTGTGTGTTGATTGTCGCCACAATCTTGGTGGTTATCTTCTCGGTCCGTTCCAACATCAAGGACGCCAAACGGGCGGAGCAGGAAGAACTGGCCAAGGAACAAGGCAGCAACTAACATAAGCGGACGAAAAGAAAGGAATGAATGAAATGAAACTGAAAAAGACACTCGCCCTGATCCTCGCGGCCAGCGTGACTCTGGCTCTGGCCAGTTGCGGCAGCAATACCAGCAGCGGCGGAAGCAGCTCCAGCGGGTCCGGCGGCTCCGGCGGCAACGCTGCGGACGGCTGGCCCTCCAAGACCATCAATATCTACATGACTCATGCCGCCGGCGGCGATACCGACTACATGGGCCGTCAGCTGGCCATCCAGCTGGAGGAGGAGCTGGGCGTATCCGTGGTCGTGACCAACGTGGATGGTTCCAACGGCGCCACCTGTATGCAACAGTATAAGGATGGCGACACCGATGGCTACACCTTTATCGCTACAAACACCGCTGCTATGCTGGGCAACTACGCCACCGGTATGGTGGACTTTACCTATGACGCGTTCGAGCCCGTGGCCATCTACGGTATCCAGTCCGGCGAGAACATCGTGGTGCCCGCCGACTCCCCCTACAATACCTTGGATGATTTGATCAAGGCCAGCCAGGAGAATCCCGGTCAGATCAAGTTTGGCATCTCCACCGGCGGCGGCGTGTACATCATGGCCAGCATCATGACCAATGTTGGTGGTGCGGAGTTTAACATTATTGATGCGGGTGACGGCGCCACCCGTCTAACCGCTATGCTGGGTGGAGAAATTGATGCCACTTCCCTGCCTTATTCCACTGCAGCCGACTATATCGAAAATGGCCAGCTGAAGAGCCTGTGCACAGTGCTGTCTGAGCCTCCCACGCTGTTGCCTGATCAGCTCTCTGCCTCCGACACCATCCCTGAGTTGGTCATGGACACTGAGTATGTCGTTCTGGCTCCCAAGGACACTCCCGCTGAAATTGTAGAGGCGATGAACGCCGCCATCTTGGAGGCCACCTCCACCGACGAGTGGAAGCAGGTTGTCAATGACTATTGCTTCCAGGATCCCTATGTGCTGAACATAGAGGACACTCTGGTTGAGTTGGAGAAGCAGAACGAACTGTTCGAGAGCTTTATGCCCTATCTGTAATGCTTAGCAGGCTTCGGCTCCCTGTCGTACAGGCAGGGGGCCGGTCGGCCTGTTTACGGCGGTCCCACGAGGCTGTGTTCACACTCAAAAAATCCCGGGGAGGCGATAGTACCATGCTGGCTGAAATCGCCCGGCTGGAGGGAATTATGCTTCTGCTGGTGCTGTGCGGGGCGCTACTTCAAAAGAAGCAGGTGATTATGCCGGAGGGACAGAGCTGCCTCACCGACCTCTTGATGGATGTGATCCTGCCCAGCAATATCTTTCTCTCCCTGCCCAAGGAAATGGACTGGGCGACTATGAAAAATTTCCTGGTGGCCATTGTCCTGAGCGTTGCAGTGCTGCTGGTGTGCGCCCTGTTCCGGGTGCCCTATGTGGTGACGGCTACCTGCACACTCTTGTCTGGTATGCCCGCAGCCAGCCTTACGGCTGTGCTGGCCGCCCGATACCGGGGCGATGAGGAGCTGGGCTCTGCTCTGGTAGCCATCAGTACGGTTTTATCTGTAATAACCATTCCGCTCTGGTTTTTCGCCCTTGAGGCACTGGAAAGGACGGCAATTTTATGATGAAAGAAAACAAGCTGCGCCGCATCCTCCGGGAGAAGCGGACCTCGGTGTCCACCCGGCTTTGGAGCACCTGGCCCATTTACACAGAAGTGTTGGGAGTCGGCGGCAATTTTGACTATATGGAGTTTGTGGCGGAGTATGCTCCCTTCAGCCAGACGGACCTGGAAAATCTGGCCCGGGCTGCCGAGCTGTACGACATGGGCTCCATGATCAAGGTGGATCTTCAGAACCGGGCCTACGTAGCTCAGAAGGCAGTAGCATCCGGGTTTCAGGCGGTAAATTTCGCCGATCACCGTACCGCCCGGGAGGTGGAGGAGATGGTGGCAATGATTCGGCCCATGGTGGCTGGGACCTCCGGTCTGTACGGCTGCCCCACCCGCCAGTTTATCAGCAGTCCCGCCGGGGTTACCCAGCAGGAACACATTCAGCGTTTGAACGGCATCGTCCTGTGCTTTATGATTGAAAAGCAGGAGGCGGTGGAAAATGTGGAGGAGATCTGCTCTGTCCCCGGTGTGGATATGGTGCAGTTCGGCCCCTCGGACTACTGTATGAGCCGGGGATGGAACCGGTCGGACCATGCAGAGGACTATAAAGCCGCAGAGCGGCGTGTCATTGAAGCCGCTCTGCGCCATGGCGTACAGCCCCGCTGTGAGATCAACGCTCCGGAGGAGGCGCAGTACTACATCGGCCTGGGGGTCCGCCACTTCAGTCTGGGGGATCAGATGGCGGTGTTGAAGAACTTCTGGACCACTCAGGGCGGGGTCATGCGCCGCATTGCCCAGGCGTTGGAAGGTTAAACAGAAAATGAGCCAGGCGCGGAAGGAGAAGCTGTCCTTCCGCGCCTGGCGGGAGTCTGTTTGGCTACGCTGTAATACCCAGCCACCAGACAATAAATTCATCGCCGCCCATACCGAACTGTTCGCTCTTGGTGGGGCGGCCCGAGGCGACAGCGATCAGTGCCTCGAAAATCTCCAGAGCCATCTCATCCAGGTCTCTCTCCCCGTCAATGACAGCGCCGGCGTTGAGGTCCATGTCCTCCTCCTGTCGCCTATAGAGGTCGCTGTTGGAGGCGATTTTCAGCGTGGGGAAGTGCCGGCTGCCATAGCAGGACCCACGCCCTGTGGTAAAGGTGCACAGGTTGCACCCTCCGGCAAACAGAGCCGCCGCCGACACAGGATCATAAGAGGGGGAGTTCATCAGCACCAGCCCGCTCTGGGTAATGGCCTCCCCATACCCAAACACGGCATTCAGAGGAGTGCTGCCCCCCTTCTTGGCGCTGCCCAGAGCCTTCTCCAGCACATTGGTAATGCCGCCGGCGTTGTTGCCCGGCGTGACCTTTCCGTAGATCTGGGCGTCGCTCCCTTTGCAGTAATCCAGCCACCACTGCATAGTGTCCATCAGCTGCTGGGCTACCTGCGGTGTGCGGGCCCGACGGGCCAGGGCCCCTTCCATGCCCAGAAGCTCCGTGGGTTCGGTGAGGACCGCTGTTCCGCCCTGCCGGACCAGCAGGTCCATGGCCTTGCCGAGGGCCGGATTGGCTGAGGAGCCGGAGAAGGAGTCCGACCTGCCGCACTCCAGTCCCACAGTCAGATGACTGATGGGCACTGGCTGCCGCCGGCATTGGTTGGCCGCCGGGAGCATGGCCTCCACCTGAGTGATGCCGGCCTTCACCGCCCTGTGGGCGCCGCCGGCCTCCTGAATCACCAGCCGCCTCAGCATGGGACCGGGGGTTAGGCCGGTTTCCTCGAAGAAAGCGTCGATGTTGTTGGACTCACAGCCCAGGGCGCACACCAGCGCGCCAGCCATATTGGGATTTCGGATGTGTCCCGCCAGAATGCGCCGCAGGTAAATCATGGGAGTCCCGGTTTTCTCCAGACCGCAGCCCGAGGAAGTGATAAGGGGAACCACCGCATCCACATTTGGATAGTTCCGCAGCACCGTCTCGGTAAAGTGATCTGCAATTTTCCGGGCCACTGTGGCGGCGCAGTTGCTACACACGATCACTGCAATGCAGTTACGGGTTCCCACCTGCCCGTCCTTCCGCACATAGCCCAGGAAGGTGCGCCGCTGAGCTGGTGGAACCAGCTCCACCGGGCGGTAGTCCACGCAGAACGGAGCGTCCTGGGCCACCGCGTCAAAATGGATGGTGTCGTTGTGCATATGTGTGCCGGCTTCCACATCACGGGAGGCATAACCGATTACCGTATTGTATTTCAGTACGGGCTCCCCTTTCCGGATGGCCCGGGTGGAAATTTTATGGCCCAGAGGGATATCTGATTGGGCCGTGATTCCCTCCGACGGAATCCAGGTGCCGGCCGGCACCGGACGGCGGGCCACTACGATATTATCCGCTGGGTCCAGACGGATGACCGGACTTCGTTCCGCTGCGCACACAGGTCATACCTCACTTTATCACATGTATTCCTGGAGCCGTTGGATGTGCGCGTCGATCCTCTGCATCTCCTGAGCGGTGATGGGCTCAGTGGGCTGACAGACGCGCTTGTCCGCAAATCCAAGGGTGCTGATGGCGTATTTGGTGGAGGCCGTCTGGCTCTTGGCCATGGGGTAGAGCTTGCAGATTTCGTCTACAATAGCCCCCCACTTCATGGCATTGGCAATATCTCCCTTCCTGCCATGCTCGTATAGGTTCAGATGTGCCTTGGGGAACAGAGGAGCTAGGGAGGGGATGTAGCCGTCTGCTCCCATCAGCAGGCTGGGCACGGCCAGGTTGGTGGCCCCCTGATGGACCAGAAAGTCGGTACCTTTAAAATGATGGAGCAGCTTGGTGAACAAGGGGAAATTTCCGGAAGTGTCCTTGACGCCGATGACCTTGTCAATTTGCGCAAGGCGAATAATGGTGTCTGCGGTAAGTAGCTGTCCGGTAAAAGGCGGAATGTTATAGATCATCAGGTTGGCCGAGGTATGCCGGCTGATTTCCTCAAAGTGGCGGACCGTCTCGTCCTGAGTGGCGTGGCGGGCGTAAAACACCGGGGTGACCACAGCGGTCTCCCCCCCCATATCCTCAAAGCGCTTGATGTTCTCAATTACCCGCTGAGTGCTGGAGTCCATGCAGCCGGCAATCACTGGGACCCGGCCGGCACACTGATCCAGGGTGATTCGGATGGCCCTGTCCCGCTCCTTCTGGGTCAGTGCCATGCATTCCCCGTTGGAGCCGCACACAAAGATGCCATGAAGTCCGTGGTCGATGCAGTGATCCACCAGAGTGCGAAGTCCCGTTTCGTCCACACGCTCCTGTTTATCCACGGGGGTGATAATAGGAGGGATTACACCAACAATTTTTTTGCGCATACCGTCTGCCTTCCTTTCTGTCTCCGGCAGCTGGAGCCGGTGAGTTTTTTCTGGTATCTCTAACGCTAGTATACCGCTGGGAAGGAGATCTGTATTGTCACAAAACAACGGCAGGTTTGCAGTTTTCATCCCTCCTCCAGACCTGGAGAGCGTACGCTTTGCCGGAGTGGTTCGGGTCCCTTTTCCGATGAAAAAGACAAATACAGAAGTGCCTGCCTCCGCTATACTAGAAAGCGGAGCATTGAACAGCAGAGGCGGACAAAGCCGGATACAGGTGAGCCGCTCTGCGCCGGAACACACAATAAAATCAAGGAGGAATTTTTATGGACTATGTGAAACGCGCCGACATTGCGGAGCACCGTCTTCCAGGCCGTGTGGTTCAAAACGCAGTGGGACACAGCAGCGCCGTGGCCAGTGAGCGTATGACCGTGAGCTTTTGCCGGTATTCCGCCGAGAGCGGTCCCATGGCCCCCCATAATCACGCGGAGGAGTCTGTGGTAGTGCTGGACTGCCGGGATGCCTATGTGCAGTATGGCTCCAGCCCGGATCGTTTGGAGCACACAGTGGAGCTGCAGAAGGGGGACCTGCTCCACTTTCCGCCGCTGGAATGGCACGTGTTCCGCTATCGGGAGGGGGGCTACTTAGACGCCCTGTGCATCTACGGTCAAGTCACCAACATCCGCCCAGAAGAGATCGAACCGGCATGAAATCAGAAACACAACTCCGGCCGATTCCCACCATAGCAGTGGTCCGGCCACCGCTGCCGGATGCAGCGCCGGTGGAGAGAGCCTGGAGGCAGGCCCTTTCCAATCTGAATCGCTGCGTGGTGGTCCTGGATGATGACCCCACTGGAATCCAGACGGTACATGGCCTTTATGTCTATACGGATTGGAGCTGCGAGACCTTTGTCCGCGGACTGACCTCCGGCCAACCCATGTTTTTTGTGCTGACCAACTCCCGGAGCCTTTCGGCGGAAGAGACCCGGGCGGTTCACATGGAAATCGCAGAGCATCTGGCTCAAGCGTCTCTGGAGACTGGCCGGCCTTTCCTGCTGGTGAGTCGGGGGGACTCCACACTGCGGGGGCACTATCCGCTGGAGACGGAGAGCCTGCGGCAAACGCTGGAGGCGATGCTCCCGCTGCGCTACAGCGGTGAGATTCTGATGCCCTACTTTCAGGAGGGCGGGCGGGTCACCATTGGGGATGTCCACTATGTGCGCACGGGGGAGCAGCTGATTCCGGCTGGAATGACAGAATTTGCCCGAGACAGCACCTTTCCCTTCTCCTCCTCGGATCTGAAAGACTGGTGCGAGGAGCGCACCAAAGGCCGGTATCCTGCCGGAGAAGTAGCATCCATCTCCCTGGAGGAGCTGCGCGGACTAGACTACGGGGGTATCGTTCAGACACTGTCTTCCCTGTCCGGCTTCCGCAAGCTGGTGGTCAACTGTGCCCACGGCCTGGACGCAGAGGTATTTGTGACAGCGCTGGTTCAGGCGCTTGAGGAGGGAAAAGAGTTTCTGATCCGCAGTGCCGCCGGACTGGTTCGGGCACTGAGCGGTGTGGAGCTGAGGCCTCTGCTGACGAGGGAGGAACTGCGCGGGGCGGACCATGGTGCAGGCGGATTGGTTGTAGTGGGTTCCTATGTGGACAAAACCACTGGCCAGCTGGAGCGGCTGCTTCGGGAGGTCCCCCATCTGGAACCCATCTGTTTTCAGGCGGAGCGTGTGCTCCAGCCCGACGGAGGCCGGGCAGAGGAGGAGCGGGTCCTGGCCTGTGCCGAGCGGGCAATCCGCGCCGGAACTACCGCTGTGATCTACACCAGCCGTCAGGTACTGGTCACTCAGCAGGGCGGTGCGGGCAATCTGGCGCTCAGCGCCCGGATTTCCAGGGCCGTCTCCCGAATTGTGGCTGCTTTGTCTGTCCGGCCTGCCTTTCTCATCGCCAAGGGCGGTATCACCTCCAGCGATATCGGCGTCCATGCCCTTGGTGTGAAGCGGGCGCTGATTTTAGGACAGGCGGCTCCCGGCGTGCCGGTGTGGCAAACAGGACCGGAGAGCAAGTTCCCCGGCCTGTCCTACATTATCTTCCCTGGCAACGTAGGAGATCCGGATGCCCTCTGCCGGCTGGTGAGACGCCTTCTCTGATCCTGGGAGGTTTTTATGCATCACGACATCACGGTACACCGCGTAGTTAAGAGCAGCAAGCGCGCGGGACAGTACATCGAACCCCATATCCATGCCTTTTTCCACTTCATTTATGGGCTGGACGGGCATCTTCAGGTACAGGTGGGAACGGAACGGATTCAGACCAAACCTGGCATTTTGGTCATGGTGCTGCCGGGGGTGGAACACTCTGTAGCCAGCCTGGATACCTCCATCAGTCTGGATATTAAATTTTCCTGCTCCTCTGAGACAGCCCAAATTATGGCCGGTCTCCCTACGGCGGTTGGCTCCCTGAACGATCAGGCGGGCTGCCTGCTGCGCTGCATTCTGGACGAGGCGATTGCACAGTCGTTTGGCTATGAAGAAATGGTTAACCTCCGGCTTTATGAACTGCTGATCTGCTTGAAGCGGGAGGCGTGCGGCGCTTTCCCGCCGCGTCAGGATGTGCAGTCCCTCATGTTCGCTCCGAAGGATAAGAATATCTGCCGGATTCTCCAGGTTATCGAAAACAACCTGGAACAGCGGCTAGCTGTTTCATGGCTGGCGGAGCAGTTCGGATACAGCGAAAACTACTTCCGCTCCTATTTCAAGCGGCAGATGGGCCTGAGTCCCAACCGCTATATCAACTATCGGAAAATCTCGCGAGCAAAGGAACTTATGCTCTGCTCCAATTTGAATGTGAGTCAGATCGCAGAGCGGCTGGGCTATCAGAGCATCCACTATTTCAGCCGTCAATTTCACAAGATGACCGGCATCTCCCCCTCCACCTATGCGGCCCGGATGCACGGGGACCGGCCCATCAATATTGTCCACAATCAGAATACGCCTGTACATGAATTTGAGCTTCCCCTTCGCGAGGCGGTGCCGAGGCCGGCCTTGCCAGGGGAGGCAGCAGGGGAGAGAAGAACGCTGTGACATCAAAAATCAGACTTTTGGGCATTGCCCCCTATGAGAATATGAAGTTTCTCATGCAGGAACAGGCCAAAGAGTACCCGGACATTGAACTTACAGTATTTGTAGGAGACCTGCAGCAGGGTGTGGAACTGGCCCGCCGGAATTTTTACAACGATTATGATGTTATTATTTCCAGGGGCGGTACGGCCACCAAGCTGAGGGAACGGCTGGACCTTCCGGTGGTCGAGGTACCCATTCTCCCCTATGACATTATGCGGGCCATGAAACTGGCGGAAAATGTATCCAGTCACTACGCCATTGTGGGGTTTCCCAACGTGACCGCCAGTGCCCAGATCCTCTGTCAGCTGATGCAGCACCGCATTGATATCTATACGGTGCAGGATGCAGACCAGGTGGAATCTGTGCTGAAATCCATTCAGCGCAGCGGGACGCGGGCCATTTTATGTGATATGGTGGCGCACACGGCGGCTACACGCCTGGGCCTGGACGCTGTGCTCATCACCTCCGGTGCGGAGGGCATTCATGCCGCCTTTGCCGAGGCGCGGCGCCTGTACCGCAACTACCGCCTTCTGCGGGAGGAGAACCGGTTTTTGCGCAGCCTGATCTGGAATCAAATCAACCACACCGTAGTCTTCAGCGATCAGGGGGAACTGTTTTTCTCCACCCTGAAAGACTACAGAGCTCCAATTTTGGATTTCTTTCGGGAGGAGAGCCGGAATGGACGAAAGGATACCAGACAGCATATTCTCAAGCAGATCCACAACGTGCAGTACTCCATCCGCCTGCGCCATGAGACGGTTGACGGCAAGGAATACACCGCCTACTATTTTTCTGAGAGCCGGGTGCCCTCCGCAGACATCCAGAGAGGGATACGCTATGAGGGGATGACGGAGGCGGAAGAGCAGTATTCCAACAGCCTATATGGAATTGTGGGGCTGCTTCGGGATCTGCAGGACAAAATGACTCAGATCAATCGCTCAGAACAGCCCGTTATGATTTTCGGGGAAGACGGCACCTGCAAGGAGCAGGCGGTACACGAACTCTATCTGCAGAGCAGCCGTCGAGAGCACCCTCTCGTTATCATTGACTGCTTCATGCTCAATGAGAAAGTGTGGAACTATCTGATGGATTACCACAACTCCCCATTTGCCCACAGCGGCTGTACGATTTTCCTGAAAAATGTGGACGTGCTTACCCCGGAACAGCGCCGGCAGATGCTGGCGAATCTCCTCGCTATGGACGTGGCCCGGCGCAACCGGGTATTCTTCTCCTGCGTATGCCGCATGAACGAGCTATCCACCGAGGCGGGAATGGAATTTGTAGAAAAATTGTCCTGTCTTACCCTCTATCTCCCTCCTGTCCGGCAGCGGGCGGCCCAGCTTCCGGCTATCGCGAACATCTATCTCAGCTATCTGAACACTGCGCTGGCCAAGCAGATCTTCGGCCTGGAGGCTGAGGCGATGACCCAGCTGCAGGAATTCGACTGGCCGCACAACTACACCCAATTTCAGCGTATTTTGCAAGAGCTGGCCCAAATGACGCACGGCAACTACATTACCGCCAAGGAGGTACAGGAGGTGCTCCGCCGGGAACGGACCATGGCCACAGTCAACAAACTGGTAGAGGATGCCGGAGAGCCTCTGGACCTCAATCAGACCTTGGACCGCATCAATCAGGACATCATCCACCGGATTTTGGCCCAGGAAAACGGGAACCAGAGCCGTACGGCTGCCCGTCTGGGCATCAGCAGAACGACGCTGTGGCGGCTTCTGAACCGTTGACGATTTACCAAATGAGGGCTACATGAAGTACATCGCCACCCGGCCCAGGGCGGAGCGCCTGGGCAACTACGGTCTGTTCAGTGATGAGGAAAATGTGGATTTGGAGAAAGCGATGGATGAGCTGGATCACTACACCGGAAATGTATGGACGCACATTCTCTCTCTGAAACGAGAAGATGCCGTCCGGTTGGGTTATGACAACGCAAAGGCATGGCGAAACCTACTCCGGGCCAACCGCAATGACATCGCCGCCGCTATGAATATTTCTCTGGGAAATTTCCGATGGTACGCCGCCCTCCATGATGAGGGTGAACACCCCCATGTCCACATGATGGCTTGGTCAACCATGTCTGGAGAAGCCCACCTGACCAAAGACGGCATCCAACAGATCAAGTCCACTCTGATGAATCAAATCTTCAAGCAAGAAATGCGCCACACCTATCTACCACATGAGCCGGATCTTTGAGGAGCACTCTCTGCCCCAGCCTGGTGTCGGCCTGCACATCGACCGGAAGCGCCGCCAGCAAATCCGGGAAAAGAAAGTTGCTCTGGGCCATAAGCCGGATGACCATGAGGAGGAACCGATTAAGACCTGGGGTGGTATGACCATGAAATAATAAAGTACCGCACAGTAACAGGACTGTTCGGTACTTAAATTCCTATCGAAATGTCATATCTAATCCCATGGTTAGCCCTTGGAGCTTTTGCGCAAAAAACTTGATCAACGATCCATCACTCCTTGCGCTGCGTAAATCGTTGCGATTATGAACTCATCCGGGTCGACATCTGACAAGTCAAACTCATAGCCTAAGTGACGAATCCACGGGACGAAAAAGGGCTGCTGGGTTCTTCCGTTTCCCTCCCGGAATGGGTGTAGCATATTGATCGTATTGTAAAAATCCGCAATTGCCTCGATGAATTCCTGATGAGAAAGGCCTTCGGCGGTAAAGGCAGCTAACCGAGAAAAACACACATCCGCACACGACGGAATCTCAGCAGCAGGAACAAAAACCGTTCCCTTTTTTGAAATGTTGATCGCACATATCTGCCCTGCCCAATTGTAGAGATCGCAAAAACAAAAAATGATGGATGGATTTGTAATGCGCAAAATCAAATACACCCGCTATCGGCTGCTGATCCAGCAAACTGGCATTACCCAAAACAATAGCCGCTTCGGTCTCCGCCAGTTTCTCCTCATCTTGAATCCCTAGTTTATTGATTAGGCAGGTCGTCCCTGGATAGCAGTCTTCTGTAAGCGTGTCTATGCTGTACGCCATATCAGGCCTTCCCTTCGCCTGAAATCACTTGCGTCAGATATTCCTGCCGGCCAGCAGCTTGCGGCAAAGTTCCTTATAGGCGTCCGCAACAGAAAACCCCTCCATTCTCAGGGAAAACTCCACTGTCCGAATGGAGCGTTCAATGGAATCAGACATATTTATCCCTCCTGCGAATCAGGTTCTTTGTGCCTGCGTTGTAGCATAAGACCATCGCCGTTGCAAGGGGCGCAGGCACGAAGTAACCATGTATCTGCATTAGGACACGAGGGGCTAAAGATGACAAGAATATCTTTCTTCTAATCTGTCCCAGCTTCGAGATTGCGATGCCGTTAACAATGAATACAGCAGCTAGCCGGAGTGCCTAAATGATAACAGTTTGATAATTGTGCGCCGTGACTCTGGCTATTTCTATTTTCTGTGGTATGTTGTGTCGTTAGAAAGTCTGCAAATAAAAAGTCAATAGGGAAATAAAGAAAAATTGAGGAGAGAAAAA